>TARA_B100001093_G_scaffold169023_1_pt1 | contig 20523 bp, 20 predicted proteins | sample TARA_B100001093 | Tara Oceans TARA_B100001093 (sample SAMEA2623116) | marine metagenome | biome: marine biome (ENVO:00000447); feature: surface water layer (ENVO:00002042); material: "saline water (ENVO:00002010), including plankton (ENVO:xxxxxxxx)" | depth 5 m
GGAGACTTATTTGAAATTTGGATTGGTGATGACGATGACAATTCCTTTCATCAAGAAATAAAAACAGCTCTCTCAGAGTTCACTTCGAACGGCCCTCAGACATTTTTTATACATGGCAACAGAGATTTTTTAATAGGTGAAACTTTTGCAAATGAAGTTGGTATTTCAATACTTTCTGATCCATATACTTTAAATATCAATGGTTTAAATGTGATTCTTAGTCATGGTGACTTTCTTTGTACAGATGATGTTGATTACATGGATTTCAGGAATAAGGTTAGATCAGAAGAGTGGCAAAAAGATTTCTTATCTAAAAGTATTGACGAAAGAAATGAAATTGCAAATTCATTGAGATCTGGTAGCAAAGATGCCACATCTGAAAAATCTCTTGAAATTACAGATGCAAACCCTGAAGCTATAAATGACTTCATTCAAAAAAATCAGCCTGATATATTTATCCATGGTCATACTCACAGACCAAAAATCCATCAGGATGATTTATTTAAAAGAGTTGTCCTTGGAGACTGGGATAAGTCAGGTTGGTGTCTTTCAATAACAGAAAATAATTTAGATCTAAAAGAATTTAAAATTTAAGAAAAACCCTATTGTTCTAAATCTTAATATACTGTATATTTATACAGTATTTAGTATATTCCTATGAAAGTTAACTATATCGGAAAAATTTCTGAAGAAAATCTGCCGGCAATATTTGTGCCCTATTTTCTTGAATCAGTCCATGCCGGATTCCCCAGTCCGGCAAGCGACTATATTGAAAGTCCAATAGATCTAAACAAACATCTAATCAAGAATGGAGCTGCAACTTTTTTGGTAAGAGCTCAAGGCCAATCTATGGTCGGGTCTGGCATTACTGACCAAGCAGTTCTAATAGTTGATAGAAGTATCAAGCCCTCTCATAACAGTATTGTGGTTGCAACAATAGATGGTGAATTTGTATGTAAGAGATTAAAACTAAAACCGAGAATGTGTTTAATGCCAGATAATCCTGATTACCCTCCTATATTTGTAAATCATGGTCAAGAATTAGAAATAGTAGGAACTGTTACAGCAGCTATTAATAAATTCTAGTGGCACTTGCCTTGGTAGATTGCGAAAGCTTTTATGCTTCATGCGAAAGGATCTTCCGCCCTGATCTAAAACATATACCTATCGTTGTTCTTTCTAATAATGATGGATGCGTTATTGCAAGAAGTATAGAAGCAAAAAAAATGGGTATCGGTATGGGGGTTCCATGGTTCAAAGTAAAAGATTCTTTTCTTTCTAAAGGGGGGCAAGTATTTTCATCAAACTTTACTTTTTATGGGGACATGTCAGCTAGAGTCATGAATATTCTAGAGGGCTTTGTCCCAGAGGTTGAAATTTATAGTATTGATGAAGCCTTTCTAGGATTAGACTCTTTGGAAGAACATTACAACTTATATGACTTTGGATGTCATATAAGAAGTTTAGTTAAGCAATGGACAGGAGTTCCAGTCAGAATAGGTATAGCTCCAACAAAAACACTTACCAAAATAGCCTTAAATGAAGTTAAGAGATTGAACGTACCGACTAAAGTCCACCAAATATCTACAACAAAAGAAATAAGGGAGGCTCTCCGCAATACTCCAATTCGTGATGTTTGGGGAGTTGGTAGAAGGTTGGGAGAGCATCTAAATCAGGCAAAAATTAATAATGCCTTACAGCTTGCCGACATTAGTCCTCATCATATAAAAAGAAAATTTAGTATAGTGCTAGAAAGGACTGTCCGAGAACTTAGAGGTCAAAGATGTTTAGATATTGAAAATAGTACTTCGGCAAAAAAACAAATTGTTGTCAGTAGAAGTTTTGGTACTAGAGTCAAAGATCTAAAAACATTAAGACCGATTGTAAGCAACTTTGCTGTCAGGGCTGCTGAGAAACTTAGGAATGAAAGGCAAAAATGTTCTCAAGTGTCAGTTTTTGTTAGAACTAGCCCATTTAGCAATCATAAGCCTCAACATACAGGCTATAAGACCATAGAACTATTAACTCCAACGAATGATACAAGGGACATTTTAATGGCAGCTAAAAAAGCTCTTTTGCCTATTTTTAGGCCTAATTATGATTATGCAAAAGCGGGTATCCTTTTGGGTAGGTTTACCAATGAAACTACAAAACAATATTCACTTTTTAAAGATCCTAATGAACCCAAAGAAAACTCAAAATTTATGGAATATATAGATCAATTAAATAATTATGAAACTCAAGTCTACTTTGCTTCACAAAATACAAAAAAATGGTCGCCCATGAAGCAAAATATGACATCACCCAAATACACGACTAGCTGGTATGAGCTACCAATAGCAAATCAAGTAAAAAAAATTTAATTCATATCAATAGCAAACTCTTTAAGAATTTCGATATCAATTATAGATAATGTTTTTTTATTAGTTTTTTTTAGAAAAATTTTAGGAGCGAATCCATGCTCATATGCTTCTTTCCATCTTTCCGCACAAACACACCAAGAATCTCCAGCCTTTAATCCAGGAAAATTAAATTCTGGTCTTGGGGTTGAAAGATCATTTCCTCTGGATTTTGAGAAATCTAAAAATTCATCATTTATTAAAGAACATACAATGTGAAGACCTCTATCAATTTCATCTGTATAACAAAAACCATCTCTAAAAAATCCAGTAATTGGATTTGAACAACACTCTTCTATTGGCTCATCAAAAATATTTACTTGCTGCATTTTCATATCAACAGATCTTATTATTTAAAAAGAAAGATATCCACCATCAATATTGATAAAATGTTTTTATGAGTAACGATGGTAAAATTCTTTTTAATGAAAAATGTTCTATCTGTAATTTTGAAATTAAACATTACAAAAAAAGATCAAAATTAATTTTTAATGACTGTAGTCACATGGAAGATAAATATCTTAAAAAATTACATGTGGTATTTGAGGACAACAGAGAGCTCGTTGGAGTTGATGCATTTATTTATATCTGGAAAAGAACCAAAGGTTATGAGTGGTTGGGAAAATTTGTTGAACTCCCAATCATCAAACAAATTGCAATTTTTACCTATTCTATTTTAGCTTTTTTGCTATTCTGGCGTTTTAAAATATTCAGTCGTTCTTAAAAAAATTAATCTAGGTGAGAATGATTATCATAATGATTACCATTTAAAAAATACCTTATATCAATGGTTTACATTAATTTTAATTAAACTATAATCTTTTTAAATATCACTTAGTAATGGAGAATATTTAATGGAAAATACAACAATAGATTCAAACAAGGTTTGCGGCATACTGAATGAAATAATGGAGTATGAGTTAGCTGGTGTTGTTAGATATACGCACTCCTCTATGATGGTAAGTGGTCCATATAGACTTCCCATTGTAAGCTTTCTAAAAGAGCAAGCAGCCGAATCACTTCTTCATGCCCAACAAGCAGGCGAAAAAATTGCTGGTCTGGATGGTCATCCAAGCCAAAAAATTGCAAAAATTGAGGAAACAAATAGGCATTCAATTAAAGATATTCTTGAAGAAAGTTTAGAACATGAATTGTATGCTCTCAACCTATATAAAAAATTATTGGAAGCTGTAGAAAATAAGTCTGTGTATCTTGAAGAATATGCAAGAGCTCAAATTGGTGAAGAGGAGCAACATTCACTTGAGCTAAAAATTATGCTTAAAGATTTTAGTTAAACTTTTTTGAAATATCTTTCATGATGAGCTTCGGATAACTGAAGTAACTCATCATTTATCTCGTCTTTAATCGTCTTGGGATTAAAATGATTTAAGCTCTCAATGCCATATTTATTAAGATCAAATTCTTGGGAACCAGCAGCTCTAAATAAATCAAAAATCCAAGTAATAGGATCAAGAGAGTGATTAAAATTTATTGCTTTTTCATCAAGTCTGCTTGCTAACAATTTAGAGTCATAGACTTTAAATCTATGTTGAAGAATTTTAATTTTAAATTTTTCTAAACGATCATTAATTATTTCTCTTTCTTCGAGTGAATATTTAGTCCAACTTACAATCTCATGAGAAAAACGTTTACAACCCTTGCAAACTTCATCACCAAAAGTGGTTGAGCATATACCTAAACACGGTGTAGATGAACGTTTTTTCTGAAGCTTACCCATAAACCAAAATAATAACCCATTTTTTAATAAATTTTACCTATTTAGTGGCTATCTTTGTCCATAAGAGTAAAATATGGGCATCGGAGACCAAGCGATGTTAGAAAACTATAAAAAACACGTTGAAGAAAGGGCTAAAGAGAGCATCCCACCCCTTCCGTTGGATGCTGAACAGACTTCAGAGCTAATTAATTTACTAAAATCTGAACATGATGAATCTGAGTTTTTATTATTTCTTTTAAAAGAGAGAGTTCCAGCGGGTGTTGATCAGTCTGCCTACGTTAAGGCTGCATTTTTATCCGATATAACATCAGGCAAAACTTCCAGCCCGTATATAGATAAAAATAGTGCTGTTCAAATTTTAGGCACCATGTTGGGTGGCTATAACATTGAGCCATTAATTAAATGTTTAAAAATAGATGAATTAGGTGAAGAAGCAGCTAATGCTCTTAGTAAAACTTTATTAATTTTTGATTCTTTTAATGAAATTTTTGAACTTTCAAAAACTAATAAGTATGCTAAAAATGTAATTGATGCATGGGCTGCTGGCGAATGGTTTACAAAGAAATCAGATATTCCTGAACAAATTAAACTTACAGTTTATAAAGTACCTGGAGAAATAAATACTGATGATCTATCACCAGCAACAGATGCTTGGTCAAGACCTGATATTCCACTACATGCATTGGCAATGTTTAAAATGCCAAGAGAAGGTCTAGAGAAACCACTAGAAACTATCGAACAACTTAAGAAAAAAGGAAATCCTCTTGTTTTTGTAGGGGATGTTGTTGGAACTGGTTCATCAAGAAAATCTGCCACTAATTCTGTTCTGTGGCATATGGGTGATGAAATTCCATGCATACCTAATAAAAAAGAAGGTGGTTTTTGTTTTGGAGGAAAAATTGCTCCTATCTTCTTCAATACTTTGGAGGACTCAGGTGCATTTCCAATTGAGATGGATGTTAACAGAATGGAAATGGGTCAAGAAATTATTTTAGAACCTTTTAATGGTAAGGTTCTTGATGCAACAACCAAAGAAGTGGTTTCAGAATTTAAACTTAAGACTGACGTAATCCTTGATGAAGTAAGAGCTAATGGAAGAATACCTCTTATTATTGGAAGACAATTAACAGATAAAACACGAGAAGCTTTAAATCTAAACCCTACAGATATTTTTAGAAGGCCTGATTCAAAAGATAATTCTAATAAAGGATATACCCTTGCACAAAAAATGGTTGGTAAAGCATGTGGTGTTGAAGGTGTGAGACCAGGCACATACTGTGAGCCCAGAATGACAACAGTAGGCTCACAAGATACTACTGGTCCAATGACAAGAGATGAACTAAAAGAACTTGCATGTCTTGGGTTTTCAGCAGACTTAGTTATGCAGTCTTTTTGTCATACAGCAGCATATCCAAAACCTGTTGATGTTGAAACTCAACATAGCCTACCTGACTTTATTATGAATCGAGGTGGAGTTTCTCTGAGGCCTGGAGATGGCATAATTCATTCTTGGATGAATAGAATGCTTCTTCCAGATACGGTGGGTACTGGCGGAGATAGTCATACAAGGTTTCCAATTGGAATAAGCTTCCCTGCAGGATCCGGTTTGGTAGCCTTTGCTGCTACTCTAGGTGTGATGCCTCTAGACATGCCTGAATCGGTCTTGGTTAGATTTAAGGGCGACATGCAGCCGGGAATAACACTGAGAGATCTTGTTAATGCAATTCCATATGCTGCGATAAATAAAGGCCTTCTAACAGTTGAAAAGAAAGGCAAGAAAAATATATTTTCTGGGAAATGTCTCGAAATTGAAGGCTTACCAAATATGAAAGTTGAACAAGCTTTTGAACTCTCAGATGCCTCTGCTGAAAGATCAGCATCTGGTTGCACTGTTCTTCTCAATGAGGAACCAATTCTAGAGTACCTAAATTCAAACATTATTATGCTGAGATGGATGATTGCATCAGGTTACGGAGATGCAAAAACTCTTGAGAGAAGAGCTCAAGCTATGGAAGAGTGGATATTAAATCCAAAACTCTTAAAACCTGATCATGATGCAGAATATGCAGAAATTATAGAAATTGATCTTAATGAAATTAAAGAGCCTTTATTGGCATGTCCAAATGACCCTGATGATATCAAGCCTTTGTCTGAAGTAGAAAATACTCCCATACAAGAGGTATTTATTGGCTCTTGTATGACAAACATTGGACATTTCAGAGCAGCAAGCATGCTTTTAAAAAAATACAATCAAACAAAAGCTAGGTTGTGGGTAGTACCGCCAACAAAAATGGATGAGGAACAATTAATAGAAGAAGGAGAATATCAAATCTTTAAAGATTTAGGAGCAAGAACAGAGCTTCCCGGTTGTTCTCTATGCATGGGCAATCAAGCTAGAGTTATTGCCAATTCCACGGTGATTTCAACATCAACTAGAAATTTTCCTAATAGAATGGGAGACGGTGCTGATGTATTCTTGGCCTCTGCTGAGTTATCTGCGATAGCTTCTATTTTAGGTAAAATACCAACAGTTGAGGAATATCATCAATATATGAATGATATAAATCCTTTTTCTGAAAATATTTATAGATATCTAAACTTTAATGAAATAGATGCTTATGTGGCAAGTGCAAATTCAGCTGAAATTCCAACAATTAATATAGTAAACCCTTAACCGCTTGCCTTAGATTTCTCTCTTTGAATCTTCAATTCATCTTTTCTTGAATTTTCAAGTTCTTCAAGATAGTTCTCAATCAAGGGAGTTATGTATTTACCTGTAAAAATTGAACTCTCGAACTCTTTTATTTCAGGATTGCCAACAGTAGCAGTCTCAATTAAATCTTCAAGAGTTTGATATATCAACCAGTCAGCATTGATTTCTTTAGCTACCTCTTCATCAGACCTATTAGATGCAATCAGTTCTGATGTTGCTGGCATATCAATGCCATACAAATTCTGATATTTAATAGCTGGAGCTGCTGAGGCAAAATAAACTTTATTCGCACCAGCATCTCTTGCCATTTCAATAATTTTTTTACTTGTTGTTCCTCTTACAATAGAATCATCCACTAGCAACACATTTTTTCCTTTGAACTCAAGATCTAATATATTTAATTTTCTTCTAACCGATTTTTTTCTCTCTTCTTGATAGGGCATAATAAAAGTTCTTCCTATATACCTATTTTTAACAAAGCCTTCTCTGTATGGAACACCCAAATCAACTGCCAATTCATGTGCAGCTATAGTTGAGCTATCTGGGATAGGTATAACAACATCAATGTCGTGATCTGGTTTAATTTTCTTAATCTGATCTGCTAACTTTGATCCCATTCTCATTCTTGCTTTGTAAACAGATATTTCATCAATTTTAGAATCTGGCCTAGAGAAATATACATATTCAAAAATACATGGTCTTTTTTGGGGACTATCAGAACATTGCTGTGAAAATAGTTCTCCATTTTTATCAATAAAAACTGCTTCACCTGGTTCGATGTCTCTTAGTTTTGTAAATCCTAGAGAACTAAATAATGCATCTTCAGAAGCAATTACATGCTCATCTCTGTTTTTACCTTTTCTAATGCCTATTGATAAAGGTCTAATTCCATTATTATCTCTAAAAGCAAGCAAACCATGTCCTGTAATAAGAGCTAGAACTGCGTATGCTCCATCGCATCTTATATGAGTTTTTGAAACTGCCTTAAAAATATGTTTGGCGGAAGGAAATATTTCTCTTTGCTTGCCTAACTCGTGAGCAAAAATATTAAGCAAAACCTCAGAATCGGAATCAGTCTTTAGATGTCTCATTTCTGCATGAAATAATTCGTTCGAAAGTTGTTTTGAATTTGTTAAGTTACCATTATGAGCTAAGCTAATTCCATAGGGAGAATTAACATACATTGGTTGTGCAAACTCTTTTCCATTACCACCAGCAGTTGGATACCTGACATGCCCTATCCCATAATTACCAATAAGTTTATCCATATGTCTTTGTTGAAAAACATCACGAACATATCCCATAGACTTTCGACTGCTTAATTTATCTTCTTTATTACAAACCACCATACCAGCAGCATCCTGACCTCTATGCTGAAGCATTAATAGAGAATCATATATTTCGGCTGCTACGTTTGATTCAGCTGAAATCCCAACTATTCCGCACATTAAGAATCCTCATCTTTGGTGTCTTTATTTTCATTATCTGATTCTGGAGTTAATTCCTCTTTTAAAGGTTCAATTATATCCAGAGCTTCCTCTATAACATCTTTATTATCTATCAAATCTCTGAAATATGCTTCTATTCGTGGAGCATATTTTTCAATCATGGGTGTGATTTTAGAATTATTAATTAGGTCAGTAGTTTTAAAATTTGAGGGTAGTAGTAAAAATATAGCAAATAAAAATATAAAGCCTCTTGATAACCCAAACAAGATACCAAAAACCCTATCAAAGCCAGATGCGCCAGACCATATTACGATTTTGCTTATGAACTTTATTAAAAGCCTGCCTAAAAAAATAAATGCAGTAAATACAACTATATAAGAAATAATTTTTGATACATCTTTATTTTGTATTAATTCATTTATTTGAGGTGTTGCAAGATGTTCAAGGCTTATTGCGGCAATAAAAGCTGCTATCCATAGGAATAATGACAAAAATTCTGTTGTAAAGCCTCTTGAAAAAGAAATAATTCCTGAGGCAACTAATACCACCAAGATAAACCAATCAGCATAGTTTAGACCTAGAGCTTCCACCTAGATATTTCCCCTTTATTTGATTCAGACAATTCCTGAATTAATTTCATATTGTTTACAATATCATCTTCTGTTTGAAAAGGTCCAACATATATAACAAATAATTTTTGATTATCTCCAAAGGGTTCGACAAATGCAGGTAGACCTCCATCCTTAATTTTATCTCTTAAATTATCAGCATTTTTTTTTGAAGATAGGATGTGAGCTCTGTAAACAAAGAAATCAAAATCTGATTCTTCAAAACGTTTAAATTGGGTATTTTTTGGTATGTTTTTGGCTGTCTTATCTTCTTCAATAGATATTCCATTGGCTATATCGTTTTTATTAACATCTGATGTCTCTTTATCATCTAAATTTAAAGATTTTTTGCTTGAATCGTATTCATTTGGATAGAAAAGATATATAGCCGAAATTAATACTCCAAAAAAAACCAAAAAACCAATTATTCTTTCTGTTTTCAATGTTTTGTCTTTAATGATTTGATGTTATTTGAGATTTTAACAATCTTGTCCTTGAAAAATAACTCATGATTCTCTTCCACAATATCTAAGTCATATAAATAATTTGCCATAACTCCATAGGACTGATCGAAGCCTTTCTCAGACATATCAGCATTCAAGTTTATTCTCTCAAGAATTGCTCCATTGCCGATATGGAATCTTGCAACTGGATCATTTGGCATGCCATCCTTTCTATTTGATTCGGTTAAATACCTAATTGTTTGTTTCATTAATTCATTATCACTACAGTTTCTATCCGAACATCTATCAAAAGTAATAGGTGCATATTTTTCCATCCATTTCATTAAACCAGGTAATGGGGATAATGTTTGAAACTGATCTAAGTGTGGCATTTCTTTTTTTAGATTGCTTGCTACTTTCTTAATTAAAAAATTTCCAAAAGAAATACCTAATAAACCTTTATGACAATTTGAAATAGAATAAAAGATTGCAGTATTTGCATCTTCCGGATCTATTTCATTTCTATCAATTTTAATAATTTCTTCTATTGTTTTTGGAATATTTTTACAAAGAGCAACTTCAACAAATATCAATGGGTCATTCGGAATCAATGGATGAAAAAATGCAAAACACTGTCTGTCAGCAGGCGCCAATCTTGCTCTTAAGTCATCCCATGAATTTATTTCATGAACAGCCTCATATTCAATAATCTTTTCTAGAATATTAGCCTGTGTCTCCCAATCAATTTTTTCTAATACTAAAAAAGATGGATTAAACCAATACTTAAAAAGATTTAATAAACCAGAATCGAAAGTTTTAAGCTGCTGATCTTTCAAAAGTCTAATTCTTTCTCTTAGTTTTACTAATCTGTATGTTCCGTTTGTTGTTGAGTTTAGACGCCTAAAAAGTTCTACCCATCCTGGTTCAGAAGAAGCATTAACATTTGCTAAGTGTTGCTCATTCTTTTCAGAAGCATATTTTTTTACATCTTCTATAAGCCTTTTAGCATCAATATCATAATTTATTAAAAGATTCTTAAGAAATTTTATTAATTGCTCATCATTTTGATCTTCAATAAGTTTTAATAAGTGTTCGGCGTAAACCATCGATGAAACTTCACCTGATGTCGACATCACAGATTCAACTGCCTTATTTATATCTTTATGAAGTTTCCCAAAGCTCTTAAGACCAAAGCGATTGAAACGTCTGGTGCTTTTCATTACTGAAGATAAGATATTTCTAAAAAAATTCATATTAACCTAACTATGAGATTGCCTGTTTAATTTCACGTATATACTTAGTTATTCTATCAAACTCTCTTGACGTTGAGCTTTCTTCAATCATTTTTACTATAGATGAACCAATAATTACTCCGTCAGAACATCTCGATAGTAATTTTGCGTCTTCGGATGATTTAATACCAAAACCAGCAAGAGTTGGCACAGAGGCATATTTTTTTATTTCCTCAATATTTTTACTAATTTCATCAATATCTAGATTTGATGAGCCTGTGACTCCTCTTAAAGTAACGTAATATACAAAGCCAGAGCTATTTTGTGCAATCGATTGAATTCTATCTTTATGAGTTGTAGGTGAAATCAATGAAATAGTACTAACTTTTTTACTCTCTAGTCCATAATTGGCTAAATTAAACTCGCCTGGAATATCTACAACAAGTATTGAATCTATTGCATTTTCTTCATTTTCTTTGATTAAGTTTTTATGTGATATGAAAGTATTAAGATACCCCATTAATACTATAGGTGTATTATTATCTTCAGTTCTGAAATTTTTTATCATATTAAAGATAAGGCTTAAAGATATATTTTGCTTTAACGCCCTATCATGTGCTTTTTGTATTATCGGTCCCTCAGCAATAGGATCAGTAAAAGGCACTCCAATTTCAATAATATCAACTCCAGCATCAACAAGTAATTTCATTAATAGTGGTGTAGATTTTATATCTGGGTCTCCAGCGACCAGATAGGCAACTAAAGCTTTTTTATTTTCTTTTTTTAATTTAGCTAGCTTCTGTGTGAGTCTATTCAAAATTTAATTCCATCGATTTCAGCAACAGTATTTATATCCTTGTCACCTCTACCAGAAACATTTACCACGATATTTGAATCTAAATCAAAATCTCCCATAAGAGTATCTAGGTATGCAAATGCATGAGCTGTTTCAAGAGCAGGTATGATACCTTCAAGTTCTGAAACATCATGAAATGCTTTTAAAGCTGCGCTATCACTTACTGCAACATATTCTGCTCTTCCAGAATCTTTTAACCAAGAATGTTCTGGGCCTACGCCTGGATAATCTAAACCCGCTGATACTGATTTTGTTGATTTAACTTGGCCAGAATCATCTTGCATTAAATAACTTAAGGCACCATGAAGAACCCCAGGAGTTCCATCATTTAATGGCGCAGCATGTTCGCCTGTTTCAACTCCCTCTCCACCAGCCTCTACACCAACCAATCTTGTTTCAGGCGTATTGATAAATGGATAAAAAATTCCCATTGCATTTGAACCACCTCCGACACATGCAACTATTGCATCTGGCATTTTATTAAATAACTCTTTTGATTGAGATATAAGCTCTTCACCAACAACTGAATTAAAATCTCTAACTATCATTGGGTATGGATGAGGCCCAGTAACACTCCCAATGATGTAATAAGTATCATCAACGTTTGTAACCCAGTCTCTTAGAGCTTCATTTAAAGCATCTTTCAAAGTTGCTGAACCCGAATCGACTGAATGAACTTGAGCCCCTAATAATTTAATTCTATATACATTTAAGGACTGTCGCTGAACATCTTCAGCCCCCATATAGATGTGACATTCAAGTCCAAGTCTAGCAGCAACTGTTGCAGTAGCTACTCCATGCTGACCAGCTCCGGTTTCGGCTATTATTCTTTTTTTACCCATATGTTTAGCTAATAGAATTTGGCCTACAGTATTATTAATTTTATGGGCACCAGTATGATTAAGGTCTTCTCTTTTAAGCCAAATAGATCCTGTTCCATAGTGATTAGTTAACCTTTCAGCAAAATATAAAGGAGATGGCCTTCCTACAAACTCTGACAAGTCTTTATAAAATTGTTTTTTAAAATTTTCATCATCTTTTAAAGTCTTATAGGTTTGCTCAAGTTGCTCTAAAGCAAACATGAGTGTTTCTGGTACAAATTTACCCCCATAATCTCCAAAGAAACCATTCTTATCTGGCAAACTTTGCTTGTTAGACTTCATTTTTATAAACTTCTATGATCTCATTAATTAACTTTAAATCTTTTACCCCAGCAAAAGATTCAACACCAGAGTTAATATCAATACACCAAGGTTCAATATTAATAGCATTATGAACATTTTTAATATTAATTCCACCCGAGACAATAATTTTCATATCTAAACTTTTTATATTTTCTAAAAAATTCCAATCAAATGATTTTCCTGTTCCCCCAAACTTATTTTTTTCATAATTTTCAAATAGAATTGCTGAGGCATCTGGATATTCAGATATTTTTTCAATACTTGCAATATTTTTTACTCTTATAACTTTCCAAAAATCATTATTAAATGAATTGCAAAAATCATTAGTCTCCATTCCATGAAACTGCAAGATAGGATTTTTAAAATATGAAGATGTTTCTTGAATTAAATCTCTTGGTGCATTTACATAGACACAAACAGGCCTTTTGTTTTGAAAATCAACTTTATTTATTTTTTGTAAAAAACTGTCTGTAATATTCCTTGGGCTGGCTTGATAGAAGATAAATCCTACAAAATTAAGTTCATCTATCATGATTAACTCATTTAAAATTTCTAAATCGTTTACGCCACAAATTTTTATTAAAGGTTTCATCAAATTTTTAACCTGCCAAATATTGATAATTCTAAACTATCTACGGCAAAATTTTTCGGGTACGTTGGACCTAAGAAAAAAAGACCTTTTGATGGTGCAGTTTTTCCAGCAAAGTTTCTATTATTTTTTTTTATTATTTCTGTAATAGATAATTTATTCTCATTTTTAGATATATCAATTAATGTCCCAACAATAATTCTTACCATATTTTGCAAAAAGGCATTCGCAGATATGGTGATCACAATAAAATTATCTATCTTTTGAATACTAGTAAAAGAAATATTTTTAACTGGATTCCTTGAGTTGCAACTTGAGCTTCTAAAAGAAGTGAAATCATGCTTACCCTTCAGCATTTTTAATTCGCTTTCCATAATATCTGTATCAAGTTCGTTTGTAACCCAATGTGAGAATCTATTAAAAAATAATGGTTTATTTTTTGAGTTATAGATCACATATGAATATCTTCTTTCAATAGCAGAAAATCTAGAATCAAAATCTTCTGGGACATCATAAATTTGTTTAACTGCAATTGTTTTTGGTAAATTTGAGTTTATTCCATCTATCCAATTTTTATTATCTCTTTTAATAGATGTTTCAAAGTCAAATACTTGCGACAATGCGTGAACACCAGCATCTGTTCTTCCAGAATAATTAATAGTTATATCTGATCCTGTTATAGTCTTTATAGCCTCCTCTATTTTTTCTTGGATTGTGGATGCATTTTTCTGCTTCTGAAAACCAGAAAAATCTGTTCCATCGTATTCAACTGTAAAGGCTAATCGCACAACTAATTTATTTTACTCAATAGGTTTTTTGCTTCTTTTTTTATTTGATTGCTATCAGATTCTTTTAGAAGATTTGATAATATTCTCTTTGCATTTACTTTATCATCCATTGCAAAATATGTTGTAGCTAAGTCTAGTTGTTGTTGATCTTCATTATTTTCAATACTTAGCCCTTTTGGGAGTCCAGATAACATAGAATCATCATCTTTGGCCTCTTCAAAATCATATTCTTGTTCTTTTGAATTTTTAATACTCCTAAGTTGAATAAATATTAAGGCAAGCAAAGCCCCTGAGGCCAATGATATTAAAGAAATAAAAATTAAATCGAGCATTTCAAAGCTACTACCTTCTTTTGTCTTTGATTCATCTACCTGATCAAGTAATTCTTTGACAGTCTCATTCTCAATGCCTAATGAGATTTCTTTGGTATTTTCTTCAATAAAATCTTTAGGATTTGGTAAATCTTCGAAAGTTATATCTGTAGGTTTCTCATTATTTATATCAAGAATTTTTTCTTCGTTATTTGATATAGGCAGTTCTGGAGTTGTTAAAATTAGCAGAGACTTTGAGGCAGAAGAAAAACTTTGAGAGAATGAATTATTCATATTAAGAATTGAATCTTTTGCATATTTATATGAAATATTTTCAATATCTGAAATTTCAGGTACAAAAATATCAATATCTTTTCTAATTAAATTAATATTTTCATTAATAAATGCTTCTTTATTTCCTAAATATATTGACCACATGATTTGGTATATTGAAATGTCTGAATTATTCGATTTAATTTTTTCAGCCATACTCCAAACAGTGGTTATTTCAGAACCTTTGATAACTTTTATTGTGTCAGCTATTTGAGATATTTCTTCTTGATTTTCCTTAGTTTCATTACTTTCCTGATTAAGTTTTTTAGACATTTTCCTATTTTCTATCTCAATGGGTTTCGAATAGGAATTTCTTAATTTTGAAGGTAAAAAAATAAAAATATCTTTGATGAATTCATTTTTAATTTTTATTGTTAAACTAAAGTAGTCTTCTTGGTATTTTTCAGAAAGAATTACCTTAAATGATTGGTAATTTCCAAAATCCTCTAAAAGAGTGTAGGCAATTCCACTTTCATTGATTGGATTAATGGTTTTGTATTCATACAAGGATATATCATTATCTTTAATAGATGTATTTTGAATTTTGAATTCAACGACTCTTTGATCTTTAGAGTTAAGGGTAATTTCTGGAGAGGATAAAAGAACTTCTCCATAAACATTTAATGAGCTAATTAAAAATAATGATGCTAATAATCTCAGCACAATTTATTTTCTTTAATTAGCATTTCAATTATCTGCACAGCATTAAGAGCTGCTCCCTTTCCATAAACATTATCCGCAACAATCCACATAGACACCCAGCTTTCTTTATTGATAATTTGAGTTCTAATTCTCCCAACAAAGACGTCTTCTGTGTCATCAGCATTTTCAAGCGGAGTTGGGTATTTTGCATCTGATGGTTTATCTATTATTTTTATTCCAGGTGAAACAGATAACAAGTTAATAATATCATCCTTATTTACTGGTTTTTTTGTTCTAAAGAAAACAGCTTCTGAGTGGCCATTAACAACTGGAACACGCACACAGGTAGCTGTAACTTCAATATTAGGATCAAGAATCTTTTTTGTTTCCCAAGTAACTTTCATTTCTTCTTTGGTAAAGTCATTTTCAAGAAAAATATCGCACTGAGGAATAACATTAAAAGCTATTTTCTTTGGATAAACTTTTGCTTCAGCATTAATATCTTCTATTTGTGCATTTAGCTCTCTTACAGCATCTTTACCTGTTCCTGATACAGCTTGATATGTTGCCACATTCAATAAGTCAACTTGGAATTTATTATGAATTGGCTCTATAGCTAGTAACAATTGTGAAACAGAACAATTTGGGTTTGCAATCAATGAAGGTTTTTCGATATCTTTAAGAATTGTTCCATTAATCTCAGGAATAATTAATGGCACATCTTCGTCATAGCGAAATTCTGATGACAAATCTATGACATATGAACCATTTCTAACAAAATCATTTGCATAATCTTTTGCGACTTTTGATCCAGCAGAAAAAATTACTAAATCTGCTTTCGAGGAATCAAAGCTAGAAAGGTCTTCAATAATAAAATTTTTGTTATTCAGAGAAACTTCTTTACCCACAGAAGAAGATCCAAGTGGGTAAAAATTATTTATATTTAAATTCTTTTTTTCGCATAAAGATATAATCTTGCCTCCCACAACTCCAGATGCACCAACTAATGCTAAATTTATTCCGTTACTCATCTTTAATAATTTCTATAATTTTTTTAGCAACATCTGAGGTCATTAAATAATGCCCATCCGTTGCAATGTCTTTTGTTCTATATCCTGCTTGAATAAATTTTTTGATTGCATTATCAATCTTATCAGAGATGCCAGCCTCATCGAGTGAATATCTTAAAGCCATTGATAAAGATGAGATCATTGCTAGAGGATTAGCTAAATTTTTACCAGCTATGTCTGGGGCGCTTCCATGACATGGTTCGAACATGCCTTTAAAGGAACTATCTAATGATGCAGATGGTAGCATTCCAATTGATCCAGTAAGTGTTGCAGCAATATCCGAAAGAATATCTCCAAAAAGATTGCTTGAGACTATTACATCAAATTGATTAGGATTTAAAACCAATTGCATTGCGGTATTATCAGCAAGCTGGTGCGAGAGCTCAACATCAGGATAGTCTGAAGACATTTCAGATACAATAGATCTCCAAAATTTAGATACCTCAAGGACATTAGCTTTTTCAACAGAACATAGTTTTTTATTTCTTTTTTGAGCAGACTCAAATGCAACTTTTGCGATTCGCCTGATCTCTTCTTCGTTATAAATCATTGTATTAAATGCATAATTTGGTTCTTTATTTAAAACAATACCTCTTGGCTCACCAAAATAAATTCCTCCAGTTAGCTCCCTTACAATCAAGATATCAAGATTATTAATAACTTCTTTTTTTAAAGGAGATGCTTCTGATAATTCATTAAATAAAAAGGCGGGTCTCAAGTTTGCAAAAAGATTTAATTCTTTTCTTAGGGTCAATAATGCATTTTCAGGACGATCTTTCCAGTCTAAGTCATCCCATTCAGTTCCGCCAACTGCGCCAAATAATATTGCGTCTGCCTCCTTTGCTGCATCAAGTACTTCTCTTGGTATTGGTGATCCATACTCGTTATAGGCTGTACCTCCAACACTCATTGATGTAACTAAAAAATTAAGGCTGTACTCATTTATTACGAAGTCTAAAACCTCAGAAGCGGAGGCTACAACCTCCTGACCAATGCCGTCACCTGGAAGAATTAAAACTTTTTTATTCATTTGCATATATCCAGGGTTTTGAAATTTTTCTATTTTTTTCAAAAAGCATAATTTTATCTTCTTCTTTTAAGCTTATGTCTACATCATCTAAGCTAAATATAATTCGATCAATTAAATGATCGTCTACCTTAAAGCTAATTTGGATTTTATCATTTAGAAAAATTGATCTTTGTTGAAGATCTATAGATATTTCAACAACTTCTATTTTTACAAGATTAAAAAATTTCTCAATATCATCCTTTTCTAATTTGATTGGTAAAACCCCATTTTTGAAACAATTATTATAAAAAATATCCCCAAATGAAGAAGCTATAACCGCTTTAATACCAAAATCTCTTAAAGCCCACACAGCATGTTCCCTTGATGAACCGCATCCAAAATTATCTCTTGTTAGTAAAATCTTGGATTTGTTGTATGGTTCATTGTTAAGAATAAAATCTTTATTTATATCTCTATCTTCTTTTTTAACACCCAACTTGCCGTCATCTAGGTATCTCCAGCCATCAAATAGATAGTCTTCATAGCCAAATTTCTTGATTGATTTTAAATATTCTGTTGGGATTATTTGATCTGTATCAATATTATCTCTATCAATATAGCTCACAACTCCATCGATTATTAGTCCATCACTATTAGATTTCATAATGGCTCTCCAACTGTTCCATTTATCGCTGTATAGGCTGCCATAAGAGGACTCATCAGGTGTGTTCGTCCTAGATATCCCTGTCTACCCTCAAAGTTTCTGTTAGATGTTGATGCGCATCTTTCATAAGGCTTTAATTGATCTGGGTTCATTCCTAAACACATTGAGCATCCTGGATCTCTCCATATAAAACCAGCTTGTTTGAATACTTCATCTAAACCTTCCATTTCAGCTTGTTCTTTTACCATTCCAGAACCCGGCACAACTATAGCTTCAATAATATTATCAGCAATAGTTTTTCCTTTTACTATTTCAGCCGCCTGTCTAAGATCTTCAATTCTAGAGTTTGTACAGGATCCAATAAAAACTTTATCAAAAACTAAGTCAGATAACTTAGATTCATCCTGAATTCCCATATAATTTCTAGCAAGCTCAATATTTTTCTTTTTATCTTGAGATGCATTTGTACTGTTTGGAATTTCGTCATCATAACTTACAACCATTTCTGGTGAAGTTCCCCATGTAATTTGAGGCTTAATTTTAGAAACATCAATAATAATCTCATTATCAAAGATAGCTTTATCATCAGTTTTTAAGCTTGACCAATATTCTTCAGCTTTTTCTAGAGTTTGTTTATCTAAAAAAGATTTCTCTCTGACATAATTTATTGTGGTTTTATCAGGAGCGATTAAACCAACCTTGGCACCTGCCTCAATTGCCATATTGCAAATAGTCATTCTGCTTTCAATGGAAATTTCTTCGATATAACTACCTGCAAATTCTATTGCATAACCTGTTCCTCCAGCCGTTCCTATTAGACCAATAAAATATAAAATAATATCTTTTGAAGAAACGTTATCTGCTGGTGTTCCTTCGAATTTAACAAGCATATTTTTAAGTTTGGATACTTTTAAACATTGAGTAGCAAGAACATGTTCAACTTCCGAGGTTCCAATTCCCATAGCCAAACATCCTAAAGCACCATGAGTAGAAGTATGAGAATCGCCGCATACTATTGTCATACCAGGCAAGGTGTAACCTAATTCTGGGCCAATTACATGAACAATGCCTTGTTTTGTGGACTTAATATCAAATTGTTTAATTCCGAAGGCATTGCAGTTCTTATCAAGCTCTATGACTTGTATCTTTGAAATCTCGTCTTTGATTTGATCCGAATTAAAATTATCTCCTCGAGTTGTGGGAACATTGTGATCAGGAGTTGCTATATTTGCTTCAAGTCTCCATGGACGTAAATTTTTTTTTGTTAACCCTTCGAATGCTTGAGGTGATGTTACTTCATGTAAATAATGCCTATCAATATATAGAAGTGACTCTCCCGAATCCAGCTGGGTTACGTGATGCTCTTCCCAAAGCTTGTCGTATAAGGTCTTCATTATCTTTATTCACTAAACGGTAATTCCTGCTTAACCTCTGCACACTGTGCTCGATTTATCAATAAATGATCGACCAGCACAAGACTCACCATGGCTTCAGCAATAGGAACTGCTCTTATGCCTACACAAGGGTCATGTCTTCCAGTTACTTCAATGTCGACTTCCTCACCGTCTTTATTTACTGTTTTACCTTTTGATTTAATGCTTGAGGTTGGCTTGATTATAAAACATAGGCTTATATCGTCTCCATTTGAAATGCCTCCCAAAATTCCACCTGAATTATTTGAAGCATATCCTGATGAAGTCATTTCATCCCTTGCCTCAGAACCTTTTAAGTTCAAGAGATCATCTGCATTCCCAATCGATACAGATTTAACAGCATTAATTGTCATAATTGCTTTGGCAAGATTAGCATCTAACTTCTCAAAAACTGGATCACCAAGTCCTACAGGACAATTTTCAACAACGACACCTAACTTTGCACCGACTGAGTTACCCTCTTCAATTAAATCCTTAAACATTAAATCTAAATCAGCTAGTTTTGACTCATCACAAAAAAAGTATTTATTATTTATATCTTTATGATTAATTGAATCAGCTTTAACTTGTCCTATTTCAGAAACAAATCCATGAACTGAAACTCCTTCCTTTTTAAGTATTTTCTTTGCAATCGCTCCGGCAGCTACCCAATTTACAGTCTCTCTAGCACTTGCTCTTCCACCACCTCTGTAATCTCTATGACCATATTTTGCTTGATAGGTAATATCGGCATGATTTGGTCTAAAAACATCTTTTATGTTTGAATAATCCTTAGATTTTTGGTCTTTGTTATAAATAATCATTCCGATAGGTGTTCCAAGAGTTTTTCCTTCAAAAACTCCAGATAAAATCTCTACAGCATCGTCCTCTTTTCTTTGCGTAGTTACGTCTGATTGACCAGGCTTTCTTTTATCTAATTCGTGTTGAATATCTTCTTTTGTGAGCTCAATTTGAGGCGGACAGCCATCTAAAATACAGCCCATAGCAGTGCCATGACTCTCACCAAAGGTCGTAACTTTAAATAATTTTCCAAACGTATTGCCTGACATGGCGATAATTATAG
>TARA_B100001093_G_scaffold28471_1_pt1 | contig 20521 bp, 18 predicted proteins | sample TARA_B100001093 | Tara Oceans TARA_B100001093 (sample SAMEA2623116) | marine metagenome | biome: marine biome (ENVO:00000447); feature: surface water layer (ENVO:00002042); material: "saline water (ENVO:00002010), including plankton (ENVO:xxxxxxxx)" | depth 5 m
TGTTTAGGTGTGCCAACTGTAATTCTTAGACAATTATTACATCCTTCAATATTTGATCTATTTCTAACAACTATTTTATTATCTATTAATTGATTATAAATTTTATTTGCATCATCAAACTCAACCAAAATAAAATTAGAGTTTGATGGAAAAACTTTTATTACACACTTAATTTTATTTAATTTTTCCACAAGATTTATTCTTTCCGCTATGGTTTCATTTACCTGATGAGAATTAACATAATATTCACTTATAGAATTAATTGCTTTCTTTTCGGTTAATGTATTAATATTGTAGGGTGGTTTTACTTTATTTAAATAGTCAATAATTTCTTCACTAGCATAACCAACACCTAACCTAATTCCAGCCAAACCCAATGCTTTTGAAAAAGTTTGACTAATTATTAAGTTATTATATGATTTTAATTTTTTTAGAAAGGATTTTTTTGAGTAATCAACATAAGCCTCATCAATAAACACAATTCCTTCAAAACGTTCGATAATTTTAGTTATCGATCTATCATCAAAAACGTTCCCTGTAGGATTATTAGGGTTAGTTATAAAAATAATCTTTGTATTAGTATCAAATTTTGCAATAACTCTATCAGTATCAATTTGAAAACCACTATCTAAATTAACAGTAATATTTTCAATATTATTTATTTTAGCTGAAACATTATACATTCCATATGTTGGGTTTAATGTTATTATTTTATCAATTCCCGGGTTACAAAACACTCTTATTACTAAATCAATTAATTCATCAGTCCCATTACATAAAATCAATCGATCTATATTAATGTTTTTATATGATGAAATCATACTTCTTAAATGTATATGTCTATTGTCTGGGTATCTATTTAAGTTATTATTATAAGAACTTTCATTCGCATCAAGGTATATGAAATTTTCTGTTGATTTAAATTCATCTCTAGCAGATGAATAGGGAATTAAATCCAGAATATTGTTTCTAATCAAATTTTTAATATTCATCATTATTCATTCTTATTGAAACTGCTTTTTTATGAGCATCTAATCCTTCACTTGATGCCATTGTCTCAACAGCACTCGAAATAGATTCTAATCCAGTCTTTGTAATTTTTTGAAATGTAATTGTTTTAAAGAAGCTATCCGTATTAACACCGCTATATTGCTTTGCATAACCATTTGTTGGTAAAGTATGGTTTGTTCCAGAAGCATAATCTCCAGCACTTTCAGGCGTATAATTTCCTAAAAAAACAGATCCAGCATTAATAAGCCTTGAAATACAATAATCCTCATTCTTAACATTTATAATATAATGTTCAGGCGCATAATCATTTGCAAAATCTAAAGCATCGTCAATTGAATTAAAGAAGATAGACTTTGAATTTTTCAATGATTCATTAATGATATTAATTCTCTTAAGTGTTTTCTTTTGAATATTAACTTCATTGTTAACTTCATTAATTATTTTTTTTGAATTACTGACTAAAATAACTTGACTGTCATTACCATGTTCAGCCTGTGATAGAAGATCAGATGCAACGTACTTTGGGTTTGCTGCTTCATCAGCTAACACTAGTAATTCACTAGGACCTGCTGGCATATCAATTGATACACCAAAATTCATTGAATATCTTTTTGCAATAGTAACATATTGATTCCCTGGTCCAAAAATTTTATCGACTTTTTTAATAGACTCTGTTCCGAACGTCATTGCTGCAATAGCTTGCGATCCTCCAACTTGAAAAACATTTTTTATTTTACAAATTTTACATACATACAATATTTCATTAGGTACTTTTCCATTTTTATTTGGGGGAGTACAAAGAATTCTGTTATTACAATTTGCGATTAAAGATGGTATTCCTAACATCAGAACCGTTGAAAACAAAGGAGCAGTTCCGCCAGGAATATAAAATCCAACATTTTCAATTGGTCTTTTTTCCTGCCAACAACTAATACCTTTATTGATTTCAATAATCTCTTTTTTTTGAATTTGAGACTTGTGAAATTTATAAATATTTTTAAATGCGAGATCAATTGAATCTTTAAGTTTACTAGAAATTAAGTATTCAGATTCAGCAATAGATTTACTTTCAACTTTGAGATTTGAAATTTCAACATTATCAAATTTTTTAGTGTAATCAATTAGGGATTTATCTCCATAACTCATAACATTTTCAAATACTTCTTCAACAACAGTGTTAATTGATTTATTATCAAAATAAGGTCTTTTGACCAAGGAGCTCCATGTGGATCTATTAGGGTTAGTTATATTGTTCATTATAACACCATCTTTTCAATTGGACAAACTAAAATATCTTCAGCTCCAGCATCTTTGATTGAATCAATTGATTCCCAAAACTTATCATCGTCAATTACTGTATGTAGAGATGACCACCCATCCATTTCTAAAGGAAGAATAGTAGGGCTTTTTAAAACTGGTAAAAGGCTAGAAACAGTTTTAATTTTATCATTTGGCACATTCATTAAAATGTATTTAGACCTTTTTGCTCTTAAAACAGAATTAATTCTGAAAATTAATTTATTAAGTAATTCTTTTTTTGAAGTGTCAAATGAATTAGAATTACATAAAACTGCTTCAGAACTCGATATTGTTAAAACTTCTTTTAAATTATTTTTGTAAAGGGTATTACCTGTTGAAACAATATCGCAAACAGCATCTGACAAACCTATATTAGGAGCTATCTCAACTGAACCATTGATTTCATGTATTTCACAATCAAGATTGTTTTTTAATAAAAAATTATTTAATGTTTTAGGATATGAAGTTGCAATTTTCAATTTATTTAAATCCATTATTTTTTCATATTTCATTTTTTCAGGGACTGCAATTGAGACTCTGCATTTAGAAAAATTTAACTTCATTATTTCATTGATACTCAATTCACTCTCATCAATTAAATTTTGTCCAATAATTGCAATATCAACAACACCATCTGATAAGTATCTAGGAATATCACTATTTCTTAAAAAATAAATATTAAGTGGGAAGTTTTCACAAGTCACTTTTAATTGATCCTTAAAATTTTCAAATTTAATTCCTGATTTTTCAAGAAGAGAAATAGATTCTTTATTTAATCTTCCTGATTTTTGAATAGCTAATTTTATTTTCTCCATTTTTTATAAATAAAAAAACCCGCTTGATTGCTCAAACGGGTTTGTTATAATTAATTACATAATCATTACATATCTCGTTTGAGAATAAGTAATATATGATGATTATGTATGCGATTTACCATAGGTTGACAAATATCTTATTTTTTTTTATTTTAAAAAAATTTATTATTGATTTCCTAAAATAATAGGTAAACCATCAGATCCTGAACCAATAATTACTGTTTTAGTGTTTTGAGATTGGGAAAGCATCATTGTTGCCTCTATACCCTTATCTTTCAAAATATTTGTTGTTAATGAACTGTTAAGAATTCTGTTAGCATTAGCTTTACCTTCGGCATCAATTCTTAATTTTTCTGCTTCTTGTCTTGCTTTTTCTAACCTAAATACATACTCTAAAGACTCTTGCTCTTGAGTTAATTTTCTCTCAATTGCTGCTTTAATATTAGCCGGCAGAGTAACATCTCTAACTAAAACTGAGTTAATTTGAACATGTTGAGAATCTACGTCAGAGCCTAACTGTTCAAAAATTTCATTTTGAATAGCATCCCTTTTTGTAGAATAAAGTTGTTCTGGGGTATACTTACCAACAACACTTCTAGCAACTGCTCTTAAAGATGGTATAATTACGACATTTAAGTAATTTGAACCTTTTGTTTGGTGAAGTAGACCTAGCTCTGAAACCTTTGGTTGATACAAAACAGAAATGTCTAAAGAAATATCTAAACCATTTGATGATAAGACCTGCATTTTACTTTCAAACACTTCTTGTTGTTTTACGTTATATATGTACACTTTATTCCAGGGCATTACGATATTAAGACCCTCACCTAAGGGTGGTTCGTCAGTTACAACACCATTTCCAAATGTTTTAAACAAAACACCAGCTTCACCATATCCTATATTTACAAATGTTTTTGCAAGAAAGATGAATAATAAAAGACCACCTACCAAAATAGGAAGTCCGAGTTTTTGTAGTTTTTCCATGATAAATTTAATAATTAAGTTAATAGACCACCATCAACATTGATGACTTGTCCTGTTATATATGATGACAAATCTGATGCCAGAAACAAACATAAATTTGCAACATCATAAGTTTCACCAGGTCTTCTGAGGGGAATAGTGTTATTCCACGCTTCAATTACAGACTCAGACAAGTTGTCAGTCATTTCGGTTTTAATAAATCCAGGTGCAATAACATTACACCTTATATTTCTCGATCCGAGTTCAATAGCGATAGATTTTGAAAATCCAATAATACCAGATTTAGATGCAGCATAATTTGATTGACCAGCATTTCCTTTAATGCCAACAACGGAGCTCATATTGATTATGCTTCCTGACCTTTTTTTTAGAAAAATCCTTTGAACTGCTTTGGTCATATTAAATACAGACTTTAAATTTATTTCAATAACTGAATCAAAATCTTCTTCACTCATTCTCATTAACAAATTATCCTTAGTAATTCCAGCATTGTTAATAAGCACATCAATATCACCAAAATCGGAAATAACATCTTTAATTAAATTTTCACATTGATCAAAATCTGATGCATCACTTTTATAAGCCTTTACAATATTTTTATCAGATAATAATTCATTAATAATATCATTTGCTGCAGCAGATGATGATGAATATGTAAAAGCGACGTTAGCTCCGCTTTCAAAAAGTTTATAAACAATTCCCTTTCCAATACCCCTACTTCCGCCGGTGATCAATATATTTTTATTTTCAAGTAATTTCATCTTTGGTTAGTTTAAAATTTTCTTTACCACAAGACCAATATTAGCAGGAGAATCTACAACATAAACACCAGATTCCTTCAAAATTTTCTTCTTTGCCTCAGCAGTATCGTCCTTCCCTCCAACAATTGCACCAGCATGCCCCATAGTTCTTCCTTTTGGGGCAGTCTCACCAGCAATAAAACCAACAACAGGCTTCTTAATTTTTGAATTTTTAATCCAATCAGCAGCATCAGCTTCTAATTGTCCGCCAATTTCTCCAATCATAACAACACAGTCTGTTTCTGAATCTTCAAAAAACATTTGAACAGCCTCTTTTACAGTTGTTCCAATTATTGGATCACCACCAATACCAATTGCAGTAGAAATACCATATCCAGATTTAGATATTTGATCAGCAGCCTCATATGTCAGGGTTCCTGACTTTGAGACTAAACCTACATTACCTTTTTTAAAAACAAAACCAGGCATAATACCAACTTTAGCTTCATTTGGAGTAATTATCCCTGGACAATTAGGACCGATTAACTTACAGTCTAAGTTTTTAATATAATTATAAACCCTTGTCATATCTGAAACTGGAATACCCTCAGTTATTGCAACAATTACTTTTATGCCAGCATCAGCAGCTTCTAGAATAGCATCTGCTGCAAATAACGCTGGTACAAAAATAATTGATGTATTCGCGTCAGTTGCTGAAACAGCATCTTTTACTGTATTAAAAACAGGCTTACCAAGGTGATTTCCACCACCTTTTCCAGGTGTTACACCACCAATAATGTTAGAACCATAATTAATCATTTGTTCTGAATGAAAGGTGCCTTCAGAACCTGTAAAACCCTGAACAATGATTTTTGAATTTTTATTAACTAAAATGCTCATTTTATTCTTTTATTCTTTTATTCTTTCTAAATAATCTCCTTTTGCTGTATCAACTTTAATTCTATCTCCTTCATTAATAAAAAGGGGCACATTAATTTCTACGCCAGTTTCTAAAACAGCAGTCTTTGTTGCGTTTGTAGCCGTGTTGCCTTTAACTCCAGGTTCAGATGATATAACTTCCAAAATAACACTTTGAGGTATTTCAACAGATAAAATTTCTGAGTTTTCGGTATTAATGATGATTGTTACTACAAAACCTTCTTTTAAAAACTTACTTCCCTCAATATTTGACTTGTTAACTTCAATTTGATTATAATCATCAGTATTCATAAAATGAAAAGTTTCTCCATCATTATACAGATACTGATACTTTCTATTTTCTACTCTTACATCATCAATTTTATGTCCTGCTGAAAAAGTATTATCAATAACTTTCCCTGAACTTACACTTTTTAATTTAGTTCTAACAAATGCGGGACCTTTTCCAGGTTTTACATGTAAAAACTCGATTATTTTATAAATATCGTTTGAATATTTAATACATAATCCTTTTTTAATGTCAGAAGTTGTTATCATAAATTAATTCTTAAAATAACCTTTCATTATTCCTCTCTGAGAATTTTGAATGAATGACAAAATCTCATCTCTCTCTTTTGTTGCTTCTAACTCAGCTTCAATTATACTAATAGCTTGGGTGTTGTTATGTTTCTTTTGAAAAAGTATACGGTAAATATTTTGTATTGATTTTATTGTAGTTGCATCATAACCTCTTCGTCTAAGGCCAACTGAATTTATTCCGACAAACGATAAAGGCTCACGAGCAGCTTTTACATATGGGGGGATATCTTTTCTAACTAATGAACCTCCAGCAATGAAAGAGTGTCTTCCAATATTACAAAACTGGTGTACTGCTACCATTCCAGCTAAAGTTACACGGTCACCAACCGTAACATGCCCTGCTAAAGTTGAGTTATTAGAAAAAATACAATAATCTCCTAACAAACAATCATGGGCAATATGTGAATACGCCATGATTAAACAGTTTTTTCCGATAACTGTTTTATTTCTATCACTTGTTCCTCTGTTTATCGTAACACATTCTCTGATCACAGTATTATCACCTATTTCTGCTATAGTGTCTTCACCATTAAACTTCAAGTCTTGAGGAACTCCTGAAATAACGGCGCCAGGGAATATAGAACAGTTTTTACCAATCCTTGCTCCCTCCAAAATTGTAACGTTAGATCCAATCCATGTGCCTTCACCTATTACAACATTTTTATCAATTGTTGAAAAAGGCTCAATTACAACAGTTTTTGAAATTTTAGCATCTGGATGCACATATGATAAAGGTTGATTCATAATTATTTTTCTATAATTTTAGCTTTCATTTCAGCTTCAGTTGTTAATTCTCCATTAACATAAGCTCTAGCAATCATGTGACTAATCCCTCTTCTTATAGGTGATAAAAGCTCTAATTTAAAGATTAATACATCACCGGGCACTACAGTTCTTTTAAATTTTGCATTTTCTATTCTTGCAAAAAAAGTAAGGTAGTTTTCTGGATCTGGAAAAGTACTTAGAACTAAAACACCTCCCACCTGAGCCATTGCTTCAATTTGGAGAACTCCAGGCATAACAGGTCTACCAGGAAAATGACCTTTAAAATATGACTCATCAGGCGAAACATATTTTAACCCAGTAATTGAAGTATCACTAATTTCAAGGATTTTATCAACAAATAAAAAAGGAGGTCTATGCGGAAGGATATTCATTATATCATCTGCATCCATAATAGCTTTACTATCATACACATCTTTTTGCTTCATAAGTGATTCTTCAATTTCAATAATAGAACTGATTTTTTTTGCAAAAGCTGTATTTGTCTTATGACCTGGTTTTTTAGCAATCACCTTTCCTCTGATTCTTTTACCAATTAGAGCCAAATCACCCATAACATCTAAAAGTTTGTGACGGGCAGCCTCATTAGGATAATGTAAGTTTAAATTATCAAGAATACCATTCGATTTTACTGAAATCTTGTCCTTATTAAATGCTTTTTTAAGTTTATTCATTGTGTCAGTTGATATTTTTTTATCAACATAAACAATTGCGTTGTTTAAGTCTCCACCCTTGATAAGATTGTTTTCTAAAAGCATTTCGATTTCATGTAAAAAACTAAAAGTCCTAGCGTTTGAAAATTTTTCTTTAAACTCATCAAGTTTATTTAAAGTAGCATTCTGAGTACCTAAAATTTTAGTATCATAGTCTACCATTGTTGTTATTTGATAGTTGTCGGACGGGATAACAGTTATTTCGCTCCCGGTTACTTCATCAGTATATGAAATCACATCTTTAACAATATATTCAGATCTTATTTTATTTAAAACTTTAGTTCCTGCAGTTTCGAGAGCTTCTACAAAAAATTTAGATGACCCATCCATAATTGGAGGTTCTTCTCCATTAATTTCAATTAAAATATTGTCAATTTCTAAACCGACTAAAGCAGCAAGAACGTGTTCAATGGTCTTTAGTTTTATTCCATTTTTATCTAGAGTTGTTCCTCTTTGAGTATCAACTACATACTTAGATAAAGCTTTAATTTCAGGACTATTCTTTAAATCTACTCTTTTAAAAACATATCCTGAATCGGCTGAAGCAGGCTTAAAGGTAAGCTTAACATAGTTGCCTGTATGGATACCTACTCCATCAAGTGATACAGATTTTTTAATAGTAGTTTGTTTATTTGACATCCTTTTTCATTAGTTTATAAATGAATTTCATCACGGATGGTAAGTTTTTAAAATGTACATAAGATTTATTATAATCCATGTAATTAATAGCTGGATAGCCCATGATAACCGAATCAGATTTGATGTTTTTTAGAACTCCAGATTTAGCTTGCATTTGAACTCTGTCTCCTATCTTTAAATGTCCAGCAATTCCAACTTGACCTCCAATCAAACAATTGTCACCAATTACAGTTGATCCTGCCACACCAACTTGAGCTGCTAGACAAGTATTTTTTCCAATTGTTACGTTATGGGCGATTTGAACTAGATTGTCAAGCTTAACTCCTCTTTTAATTAATGTTGAACCTAAAGTAGCTCTATCAATAGTACAGTTAGCTCCAATCTCAACATCTTCCTCAATTACTACATTACCATTATGTACCACCTTTAATGTGTTACCTTTTGGATCAAAATTAAAACCAAATCCGTCTGAACCAATTACTGATCCACAATGTATAATACAATTATTTCCAATAATTGTATTTCTATATATTTTTACGCCAGGATATATTATGCAATTATCACCTATTTCAACATTTTCAGCTAGATATACCTGAGAATGAATTTTTACATTATGACCAATCTTTACATTTTTTTCTGCAATTGAATAATTTCCTAAATAAAAATTATCACCATATTTGACTGACTGGTGAATTGATGAATCAGGATCAATTCCATTCTTAGAAAGATTTTGACTGTTAAAATGATCCAATAGAAAAGAAAATGCAATATTAGGGTCATCAACTCTGATTAAAGTTGGTGTAACTGGATGCTTTAGTTCAAATTTTTTATCAATAATAACTATCGAAGCTTTTGATTTGTATATGTATTCATTATACTTGGGGTTTCCTAGAAAAGATAATGATTTGTTATCACCGCTCTCTATTTTTGAAAGTTTTGTAATTGTTGATTCTTTGTTACCAATAACAACACCTCCAACTAGATCTGCAACCTCTTGGGCTTTTAATTTCATCTTGGCAAAAATATAAAAAAAAAATATTTATTATATATGAGGAAAACCTTTCCTTTGTAATAAATTATTTTTGAGTGGATATATCTTACAGCTTAAACAGTATTCAAGATGCAAGTAATTTTATAGTAAACAAGTGTAAGTCTAAATTAATTTTATTTGAGGGAGATCTTGGTTCAGGAAAAACTACATTGATAAAAAGAATATGTACGGATTTAGGGACAAACAATACAGTTTCAAGTCCTACTTTCCCAATTTTAAACATCTATGATAATGGTAAGCATGGAAATATATTTCATGTAGATCTATTTAGAGTTGATAATATTTCTGATTTAAATGAATTAGGTTTTTATGAGGTTTTAGATTTACCAAACTGGATTTTTATTGAATGGCCTGATAAATTCAAAAAAATATTTGATAAAAATCATACCTTGATAAAAATAAAAGTAATATCAAAAAATAAACGAAAACTATCGCTTACGAATCATGAATTTTAATAAGAGATTATCATACTATTTTTTTGGATTATTTATTGGAATTGGTATTGTTTATTTTATTAACTCACAAAAAAAAACAGAATTTAATTATTTACCTACAAAAAGAGTTCTTGGTGATTTTAAAAAGAAAACAATATTCTATGATAATACATTTACAGATTTTAATAAGGAAAATCTACTTAATGATATTGATATTGATTTTTCAAAAAGCACAACTAACAAGGACAGTTGTAACTTATACCATATCATAAAAAAAAACAAATATCAGTTTATTGCTAAAAACTGTAGGAGTAAGGTTTATTTTTCAAATTTAATTTCTACGAATTAATTCTCTATTTATTAATTCAAGCTCTCTACTTGACTGGCCCTCAAATGAAGAGTTTTCATGAGCTCTGCGAATCAAGTATGGCATAAGATTTTCTACTGGACCAAATGGGAGAATTTTTGCTACATTATATCCATTCTTAGCTAAATTATATGAAATATGATCTCCCATGCCATATAATTGACCAAACCATATACCATTATCATTATTACTTAATTCGTGTTCTTTCATTTTTTCAATAACAATTAAGTTAGATTTTTCATTGTGACTAGCAATAAATAAGTCAATTTTTGATTTATGTTGAAATAAAAGTTCTATGCAATTATTAAAATTCTCATCTGTTTCTTTTTTTGAGCGGCAAATTGGTGATTTATATCCATTTGAAACAGATAACTCTTGTTCCTTTTCTAGGTAAGCTCCCCTGACAATTTTAAAACCAAATTTAAATTTAGAATTTTTAAATTTTTTTATTAAAGATTCTAAATATGGAATTCTATCCCATCGATAAAGTTGAATTGTATTATATATAAAAGATGAATTAATATTAAAGTTTTTCATCATTTCTAAAGCCAAATCATCAATTGAATTTTGAACTTCATATTCTTCTGCATCAATTAAAACTTTAATATCAGATTCTTTAGCATGATTACATATTTTAAAGAACCTTTTTTTAACCTTTACCCACTCTTCATGTTCGGATTTATTTAATTTAACGGCAGTTGAAACTTTTTTAAATAATTCATATCTGCCAAGACTAGTTGGCTTGAATACTGAGAAAGGGATAGAATCGTTGTTTGTTGTTAAGTTTATAATATTAATTTTCTTTTTTAGAGCTCTATCAAAATCATCTTCACTTTTTAAAGCTTCAATTGAAAAATCTAATATTGAATAAACTCCCATTTTTTTCATATTGTGAATAGTTTTACTACATTCTTCTAAATTGATTCCTCCACAAAAATGACTGTAAATAGTTCGTTTTAAAATCCATTTAACTGGGATGTTAAATTTTAAAAAAAATAAGACTATTTGAGTTAAAATTGAAACAAGAATTTTTTTTGTAATAACAATAAATAGAAACTTGGCATTGTATAAGTTAAGTTTAGATTTTAATTTATAGGCAATTTCTGTATCATTAAAAATATTCTTGCTCATATTTTTCTAATATATGTTGTTTTTTTGAAATATCTTTGAAAAAAAAATTAAGAATATTGAACGAAATAATATCAAGTAATTATAGTATTTTTTTTAACAGCAGTGGATACATAAAACTTAAAGAATTGATTTCTAAAGTTGGATATTCAAATATTTTTATTTTAGTTGATGAAAATACCGAAAAAAAGTGCCTAAAAATTCTATTATCAAATTTTGATGAAAAATTTTGTCTTGTTAAGATTAAATCTGGAGAAGAAAACAAGAATTTATCTACATGTTCTGATATTTGGAGTTTTTTAAATAATAATAATGCAAATAGAAAAACACTTTTAATCAATTTAGGTGGTGGTGTAATAACTGATTTAGGCGGATTTGTTGCAAGCACATATAAAAGAGGAATTGACTTTGTAAATATTCCTACAACTCTATTATCGATGGTTGATGCTTCAGTTGGAAGTAAAACTGGAATTAATTTCCAGACTTTAAAAAATAATATTGGAACATTTACTGACCCAAAACTAGTAATAATTGATAAAAGATATTTAGAATCTCTTGATAAACAAAATATACGAAGTGGATATGCTGAAATTTTTAAACACAGTCTAATTTCAGGGAAACTATTTGATCACCTTATTTCTAACCCGGATAAACTTTTTGACAATGAAATAATATTTAATTCAATTATTGTTAAAAATAATATTGTTTTAAAAGACAGGAAAGAATCTGGTATAAGAAAATCATTGAATTTTGGGCATACAATAGGTCATGGTTTTGAATCTCTTAAAATGAAGAAAATTGACAAATTATTGCATGGAGAAGCAATAGCAGCTGGAATGATAATTGAACTATACTTGTCTCACATGATATTAGGTTTTCCAAAGAAAATAGTTGACGATTGCAATAAACATCTAAGTATGTTTTTTAAAAAAATAAAAGTCAACGATTCTGAGTTAGATAAATTATTCAGATTAATAAAGTGTGACAAAAAGAATTTTAAAAATGATATAAATTTTGTTTTACTTGGTAATATTGGTGAGATTAAAATTGATCAAAATATTGATCAAGATAAAATCAAAAAAGCAATAAACTATTACTTAAATAATTAAGCAGAATTTCTACTTGCGTTTATATTACCAAATAAAGATCTAGTAATCATTCTTTCAAAAATTTCAATCTTATTTTTAGATTTAGTTTTTTCAATTTCCTTAATATTTTGAAGGGCGTATTGTTGAATAGTAATTAATGGTAAAACAATGTTTTCTCGAGTTTGAATAGACAGTTTGTTAGCAGGTTCATTTTGCATTAGCTCTTTAAAACCTGAAACTTTTAACAACATTTTTTTTGTTAATTTATATTCTTCAAAAATTAAATCCCAAAAATCTCCAAACTCTGAATCATTACTCATGTATGATGTTAGTTGAAAAAATGATTTAGTTAAGCTCATCATACTATTGGATATTAAAGCTCTAAAAAACGGTACTTCTTTATACAGCAACTTAACATCTTGAAATTTTTTATTAGCAAGAAAATGATTTATTGCGGTTCCTAATCCATAAAATCCTGGAACATTTTGCTTTAATTGACTCCAGCTTCCAACAAAAGGGATAGCTCTTAAGCTTTCAAAATTAAAATCAGATGAATTACCAGATCTTTTTGATGGTCTACTTCCAATATTTGTTTTTGCATAATATTTAATTGTACTCATCTTCTCTAGATAAGGAACAAATTTTGGATGATCTTTAAAATTACTGTAAGCTTTAAAACTTAAGGAAGATAGTTTATCTAAAGTTTTTCTATTTTTTGCAGAAAACACTTCTTTACTCTCAACTGTTCTGTTTTTTACACCAGAACTTATTAATTGTTCCAAATTGTATTGACAAGAATCAAGTGTGCCAAAATTTGAACTAATTGTTTGCCCTTGTACGGTAATCTGAATCTCATCTGATTCAACTAAATTTCCTAGTGCGCTATAAAATTGGTGAGTATTTCCACCTCCCCTTGCTGGGGGACCTCCTCTTCCATCAAAAAAAACAACTTTAATACCGTATTTTCTAGAGAGCCTTGTTAACACTTCTTTTGCTTTTAAAATACTCCAATTAGCTGTTAAATATCCGCCATCCTTTGTTCCATCACTAAAACCAAGCATTATTACTTGTGTATTATTTCTTTTAACTAAATGGCTTCTGTACTCTTTGTTACCGTAAACAATTTCCATAACATCAGAACATACATCTAAATCATTTATTGTTTCAAAAAGAGGGACTATATCAACAGTGGGTATTTCCCAGTCACAAAGCTTAAACATTGTGAAAACTTCTAAAATATTAACTGCTGTTTGATTATTACTAATAATATATCTGTGACAACCTTTAATACCATTTGATGCTTGAATTTTTTTCATCGCACCAATTGATTCAATAGTGGAATTTACTAAATTATCTTCGAATTTGATTTTATTAATCTTCCTACCCTTGAGTTTTGATAGAATCTTGATTTTTCCAGACCTAGCTAATTTTGAATAGTTATCAGGGAAGTCATTACTAAATGCTTTTTTAAAAATCTCTTCGAAAACTTTACTATGGATTCTAGAATCCTGTCTTATGTCAAGAGTTGCAAAATGGTAGCCAAAAATTTTAATTTTATCAATTAGCTCATCTAATTTGTCTAAGAAAAGTGATTTGTGTTCGTTAATAACCGTTTTTCTAACAAACTCTAACTTTTCAATAAGCTTTAAAAGACTTATTCTTGGCTTTTTATCAGTTTCGAAAATACTTTTATATAAATCGTTTTCTATTTTAATAATAATATCTTCAATTTTTTTAAATGTTAATCTTCTACGAAGTTTTCTGATATCTCTATAATAATTTTTAATAATATCACTTCTTAGTTTTTGAGCTGTTTTAATAGTAATTTCAGTTGTCACAAATGGATTTCCATCCCTATCTCCACCTGGCCAAAACCCTAATGATAACAAATCATAATGTTCAAAATCATTTTCAAAAATATTATTCTTAATATATTTAAAGATATTTCCAATTGAACTATAAAAAACATTTTCAAGATACCATGATAAACTAACTGCTTCATCATATGGTGTTGGTTTTTTATTTTTGAAAAATGGAGTTTTGCCTAATTGGGATAATAAATTTTTAATTTCTACATGATCATTCTTTCTAACTGCTTCTGATAAATCTGTTATTATACCCAAAACTGATCCAGGATAAAACTGAGTGGGATGAGCAGTTAAAACAGGCCTAACTTTAAATTTGTTAAGATATTTCTTTAATTCAGTTTTTTTATTTGAAGTCTCAACGAGTTCTTTAAGATTTCTGAGGGTACCAACCCCATCCATATTATTAATTTCACTAAAAGCTGCATCTTCAATTGCATCAAATAAAACTACTTGTCGCTCAACATATTGAATAAATTTAAATAATAATCTTATTTTATCTTTACTTGAATGATCATTATAATATTTAGCAAAAAAAGATTCAACTATAAACTTTGGATCTTTTTTTTGTTGATAACCATTACTACAAACTTCATTAAATAAGGGTAATAATTGACCTGTTGCAGAAATACTTTCAAAGGCTAGAGTAGAAAAAATACTATTATAAATATTAAATTTTGAGAGAACTTTTTCTGAAAACCTCTCTTTTTTAGTAAGTTTTCTCATAAAAAACTATTTAATCTCGTTAAATATCTTGTGCATTAATCTCTTTTTGTCATTTATACTTTCTTCTAAAGATATCATAGTTTCTGTTCTTGAAACACCATCAATGTCATCAATCATAAAAATAATCTCTTTAGCATGATTTGTGTTTCGAGACCTAACTTTACAAAAAATATTAAACCTTCCAGTTGTAATGTGGGCAACAGTTACAAAAGGGATTTTATCTAGCTTTTCTAAGACAACATTTGTTAAATGTGTTTTCTCCAAAAATATTCCAATGTAGGCAATAAAAGTATATCCCAATTTCTTGTAATCTAAAGCAAGAGAAGAACCTTTAATAATTCCGGCATCTTCCATTTTTTTAACCCTAACATGGACTGTTCCAGCAGAAATTAAAAGCTTTTTAGCTATGTCAGTAAAAGGGACTCTTGAATTATCAATAAGTAGATCTAGTATTTTATGATCAACATCATCTAATTTAAATTTCATATTACAGTATTATCAATGAATTTGCAAATATACTGATTATTCACTAATATTTTTTTAAACAACTACTAAATATTTTTATGTTTATGTATTATTTAATGTTTAATTATTAAAATTAAAATTTGTAATGTTTACAATACTATACAGAATTTACCTTAAATAAGTAGTAAAAATATACATTATTAAACTAATAAAATATAATATATTGTTTTTCAACATTTTATAATATTAAATATAAACTATTAGTTTATAAAATATATAAATAAAAGCGGATTATTTGTAAAAACTTTTTAATTATATTTACAAATGTAAACATGAATGATATAGTATCAAGGATTTTAGAAATAATGAAAAAAAAGAATATTTCAGCGTCTGATCTGTCAAAGAAAATAAATGTTCAAAAATCTAATATATCACATATTTTAAGCAGAAGAAATAAACCTAGTTTAGATTTTATTATAAAATTATCTAATGCATTTAATGATTTAAATGCTGAATGGTTAATAAACGGATCTCAGACCTCTACCCCATCCAATGCCTTAAGTTTGCAAAAAAAAAATGAAAATAGTAAAAAGAAAGTCAACAAAATTATTTTATTTTATGAGGATAATTCATTTGAAACTTATGAAAACTTCTAATACTTATTTCTTTTTATTTCTTTTTATTGTAAACTGTACCTTGCCTGAAAAAAATTGTGATTTTTACAAAAACGGTTCCTTTGAATTTAAAACAAAAATTGATAACGAAATAGTTATTTCAAAATTTACCCGAAATGACAGTATTGAGATCGAGTTTTTTCAAAATAAAATTGATACCTCATATGTAAGATGGGTTTCAGATTGTGAATTTATTTTAACAAAAAAAAATCCAGAATCTATTGATGAAAAAAAAGCAATAAGTATGAAAATTCTTTCAACTGAAAACGATGGATATAATTTTGAATTTTCAATTGTAGGAAGTAGTGAAAACTTTATAAGAGGAAAAGCAATAAAAATCGATTAAAAATCAAGCTTTATTTGAGACTGATTTGATTCGTCTGAGTTGTTATTGTCTTTTTGATCTAATTCTTCAATAACCTCAATTTCGTTTAATTGTTTAATTTCTGGTTTAAAAGGAATTGGATCTAAAAGATTTATTTCTTTTAGTTGTTTTTTACTTAACTGATTACCAATTGCTTTTATACCTTTTGTAGTGATATAATCATGAACATTTATATTGTTTTTAATTAAATCTTTACCACTTTTAAAAATAATTTCTACAATAGGCTTCCAATCAGTAGATACCAACTCTACCTGGATATTTTTTGATATATTAACATATTTTTGTTCTCCTTTTAAAACGCCGATAACGAATCTTTTAATGAAATAAACATTCTTTTTTAAATTTAAATAAATAACACTAATTGGTTTAGATCTATCAGCTTTTTCAAGAACAATCATATCATCAGGAAAATGCATATTAAGATCTGGTGGGAATATTTTTAAAACACCTGAGCTACTAACAATCAACAAATCATCATCAGGTTTAAACTCACCCAATAATTCTCCTCTATTTTCAACATTGATCCTAGAAACCGTTTCATCAAACCATATTTTTCTAGGTTTTAAAGTAGACAAACCTTTTTCTTTAAAAATAACTTTATTTATGGAGTGCTTTGTTACAATATTTCCTTTAACAGACCTACCTTTTATTGTTAAATCACCAAAATCTATATCCCATTTTAATTTTTTAATAGAATTTGATTGTCTTAACTGAACTGTAACTAATTCTGCTTCACCATTAGGGTTTGATGAAAAATAAAGAACTTTAGTTTTAGGATGATTTGAGCTAAGATTATAGATTTTATCCCTTGTTATACTTGTTACATTAAATCTTTTCATGTAAGATGTTCCAGTTTTACCATCTTTATATACCATGTTATAAACAGTTCTTGAATCTTTTTTTCTAAAAACAGCTGCATGTAGAATGTTTTTTGCAATGAACTTTTTTCTCTCAATTTTCGAAACAATCATATTGCCTTCATCTGTAAAAACTATAACATCATCAATATCTGAACAGTCCTCGATAAACTCTTCTTTTCTTAAAGAAGTTCCAATAAAACCTTCGACTCTATTGATGTAGAGTTTTGAATTTCTGACTACCACTTTTTTCACATCAACATCATCAAAAATTCTAATTTCTGTTTTTCTTTGTCTTCCTTTAGAATATTTAGTTTTTAATTCTTTAAAATAGTTAATTGCATAGTTGTTTAAATTATCAATCTTAAATTGAACATCTTTTAAATCATACTGAATTTGATTAATCTTTTTATCTGCTTTATCAATATCGTATTTAGAAATTCTTTTAATTTTTATCTCAGTAAGTCGAATAATATCTTCCTCTGAAATATTTTTCTTTAGAGAATGGATAAAAGGGTGCAGGCCTTTATTTATTGCTAATATTACATCATCCCAAGTTTCTTTTTCTTCAATGTTTCTATATATTCTTTTTTCAATAAAAATCTTTTCTAAAGTTGAATTATGCCACAATTGATTCAACTCATCAAGTTTAACCTGTAATTCCTTTCCTAAAAGTTCTTTTGTTAATTCTGTAGATCTCTTTAAAACTTCACTGACACCAATAAAAATTGGTTTATGATTGTCAATAATACAACTTAATGGAGAAATTGAAACCTCACAGTTTGAAAAAGCAAAAAGACCATCAATTGTTTTATCAGGTGAAACACCAGAGGGCAAATGAATAAGTATTTCAACTTCAGAGGAAGTGTTGTCTTCAATCTTTTTTAATTTAATTTTTCCTTTGTCATTTGCTTTTAAAATAGATTCAATCAATGATGTAGATGTAGTTGTAAAAGGAATTTGTGAAACAACTAAAGTGTTTTTATTTAATTGATCAATTTTAGCTCTTACTTTTATTCTTCCACCTCTCCTTCCATCATTATATTGTGTTACATCAATAACACCACCAGTTGGAAAATCAGGATACAAATCAAACTTTCTTCCTCTTAAAAACTTTATAGAAGATTCGATTAATTCAATAAAATTATGAGGCAATACTTTAGTAGAAAGACCAACAGCGATACCTTCAGCACCCTGAGCTAACAACAGAGGAAATTTTACTGGTAGATTGACAGGCTCTTTTCTTCTACCATCGTAAGAAAGTTGCCATTCTGTTATTTTAGGGCTAAAAACCACTTCCAAAGCGAACTGAGATAACCTTGCTTCAATATATCTGGAAGCTGCTGCAGAGTCTCCTGTAAGTATATTACCCCAATTACCTTGTGTTTCTATTAACAAATCTTTTTGACCTATTTGAACCATTGCATCAGAAATACTAGCATCACCATGGGGATGATATTGCATTGTATGACCTACAACATTAGCAACTTTATTAAACCTTCCATCATCAAGATCTTTCATTGAATGTAAAATTCTTCGTTGAACGGGTTTTAAACCATCATCAACCGAAGGGACAGCTCTCTCTAGAATAACATATGATGCGTAGTCAATAAACCAATCTTTATACATGCCAGAAATTGGAACCAACACATCTTCTGATTCATCGTCAGATTTAAAATCTTCATTAAAATTTTCTTCTTTATTCATTTAAGCTTTGTCCAAATCAATTTTTAAGTTATTAATAATAAAATTTTGTCTTTCAGGTGTATTTTTACCCATATAAAAGGAAAGTAAATTTTCTATACTAGTCTCTTTGTTTATTATAATTGGATCAATTCTCATATTCTCTCCAATAAAATTTTTAAATTCATTTGGAGAAATTTCACCAAGCCCTTTAAATCTTGTTATTTCAGTTTTTGTCGATAGTTTTTCTATTGCATTTATTTTTTCAGAATCTGAATAACAATAAATTGTCTCTTTTTTGTTTCTAACCCTAAAAAGTGGGGTTTGTAAAATAAACAAATGCCCCTCCTTTATTAATTCTGGAAAAAATTGGAGAAAAAATGTGATAAGTAGAAGCCTAATATGCATACCATCCACATCAGCATCAGTAGCAATTATAATTTTATTATATCTTAACTTTTCAATCCCTTCCTCAATATTCAAAGCTGCCTGCAGCAGATTAAACTCTTCGTTTTCGTAAACAATTTTTTTAGTCATCGAATAAGAATTGAGGGGCTTTCCTCTTAGACTAAAAACAGCTTGCGTATTTACATTTCTTGATTTGGTAATTGAACCACTAGCTGAGTCACCTTCAGTGATAAATAAAGTCGAGTCAAGACGAAGTTCATTGTTCATATCACCTAAATGCACTCTGCAATCTCTCAGTTTTTTATTGTGTAAATTAGATTTTTTAGCTCTTTCTCTTGCTAATTTTCTAATTCCAGAGAGTTCTTTTCTTTCTCTTTCTGCTTGAACTATTTTTTTTTGAATTTCCTGAGCTACTTTTTGGTTTTTATGAAGGAAATTATCCAAATTTTTTCCAATAAACTCATTAATATATGTCCTAACAGTAGGAAGATCACCACCCATTTCAGTTGATCCAAGCTTAGTTTTTGTTTGAGATTCAAAAACAGGTTCCATAACCTTAATACTAATAGCACAAAGAATTGACTTTCTTATATCAGAGGAATCATACTGCTTTTTAAAAAATTCACGAATTGTCTTTACAATTGATTCTCTAAGCGCAGATAAATGAGTACCACCCTGTGTAGTATGCTGACCATTAACAAATGCATAATACTCTTCACTATACTGTTTTCTGTTATGAGTTAATGCTAATTCAATATCCTTACCTTTTAAATGAACTATTGGGTATAAAAAATCTTCAGGATTATTATTATCTATCAATAAATCTTTAAGTCCATTTTCAGACTTTAATTTTTCTCCATTAAAAACTACTGTTAATCCAGGGTTTAA
>TARA_B100001093_G_scaffold202970_1_pt1 | contig 20485 bp, 21 predicted proteins | sample TARA_B100001093 | Tara Oceans TARA_B100001093 (sample SAMEA2623116) | marine metagenome | biome: marine biome (ENVO:00000447); feature: surface water layer (ENVO:00002042); material: "saline water (ENVO:00002010), including plankton (ENVO:xxxxxxxx)" | depth 5 m
CATTAGACCCATCAATTAGTATTATTAAACAGATAATTGAACCAATGAAATTTCATAATATGATTTCAAAGGGGAATTTAAATTCTGAAGCAATTAAAATCCTGGAAAGTGTAAGATTAAAAAGTGATTTATATAACAAATTACCGTCACAATTATCAGGAGGTGAAAGACAAAGAGTTGTTATCGCAAGAGCACTAACAATGAAGCCGAAAATTTTAATTTGTGATGAGTGTGTGTCTGCACTGGACAAAAGTATTCAACACACGATTCTTAATTTATTGATTGAATTGAAAAATAAATTTGATCTATCAATAATCTTCATTTCTCATGATATAAGAATAGTTAAAAAAATATGTAACCGAATTCTAGTTTTAAAAGGTGGGATAGTTGAAGACTTTAATGAATCTAAAAAATTGTTTAGGAATCCAAGCTCTTACACAAAGAATTTAATTAACTCTTCAATTTAAAATGGATATTAATTTTATTAAAATTCATAGTTTACTATACATTATATGTATTTTATTTTTAAGTTTTAATATTATAAACTCGTCTCTTAAATTTTTAAGAGATGGAAAGTATACTTTTTTTGATTTTAGAATTTCTCTTTTTGCGCTGATATTTTTATTTATTAAAATATCATTTTCACTTCTTTTAGTAAATAAATTTGAAATAAAAACTTATATCTCATCAATACTTACTTTATTTTTATGTTTTATTGGATGGCATTTACATAATAAGTTTACTGAGAGCAGAAAAAAACATTTTAGAATATTAATTTTTTTCCTGATTGGACTAATTATTTTTATTGTGATAAAGTAATTAAAAACAAAAGGCACCTTAAAAAGAGTGCCTTTTCTTAAACAAATTATAAAAAACAACACTTAAATTTAGTTTAAATTAGTGTTTTGTTTTACTAAAGAATTGTTAAAAAATGGAAAATAAAACTTTTGGAATTATTGGTGCAGGAAGTTGGGGAACAGCATTAGTAAAAATATTTTCTGAAAATCAAGATACTCTAAACTGGTATATTAGAAATGAAAAAATTATAAATGGAATTCAAGAAAATAATAGAAATCCAAAGTATTTGAGGTATGTTAAATTGAAAAATAAAAAATTAAATATCTCTAATGACTTGCAAAAAATTATTGATCTCTCAGATATTTTAATTATTGCAATACCTTCACCATTCATTGATTCAACATTTAAAAATTATAAGAATCTATTAAAAGATAAATTTATTGTATCAGCATCAAAAGGAGTTATTCCAAAATCTCAGCTTGTAATTAGTCAACATTTTCATCTAAATTATGGTATTAAAAAAAATAATCTTGGAATTATTAGTGGACCATGTCATGCCGAAGAAGTTGCGCTTGAAAAACTTTCCTATTTAACTGTAGGTGTTAAAAGAAAAGTCTTGGGAAATTATATTTCAAAGAATCTAAAATCAAAATATATCAAAGCATCTGTTTCAACTGATATTATAGGAATTGAATATTCAGCTACTTTAAAAAATATTTATTCGATTCTAGTTGGAATTTGTCATGGTTTAGGATATGGTGATAATTTTTTAAGTGTTCTTATAAGTCATTGTGCAAAGGAATTAAAATTATTTATTAGAACCATTTACCAAACAAAAAGAGATATCAATCATTCTGCATATATTGGAGATTTACTTGTTACTACATATTCAACATTTAGTAGAAATAGAACATTTGGTAATATGATTGGTAAAGGCTATTCTATTAAATCAGCTATGTCAGAAATGTCTATGGTTGTTGAGGGTTACTATGCTACAAAAAATGCATATGAAATAACTAAAAATAAAAAAAATCATTTTTTATTTATTGAGTCAACATATAAAATACTCTACGGAGAAATTAATCCAAAAAAAATAGTAAAGGAAATTTCTGATAAGCTATATTGATTTACTAAACTGATTTAAAAATCTAACATCATTTTCATATAATGTTCTAATATCATCAATTTGATAGAGAAGCATAGCAATTCTTTCAAGACCTAATCCAAAAGCATATCCAGAATACTCTTTAGGATCAATTCCACAATTTTTCAAAACACTCGGATCAACCATCCCGCAACCTAAAATTTCAAGCCATCCAGTTCCTTTAGTAATTCTATAATCAGTTTCAGAATCTAATCCCCAGTAGATATCCAGTTCAGCGCTAGGTTCAGTAAATGGAAAATAGGATGGTCTTAGCCTTATTTTATTCTTTCCAAAGAGTTCCTTGGTGAAATGAAGTAAAGTTTGCTTTAAATCAACAAAAGAAACATTATTATCAATATATAAGCCTTCAATTTGATGAAAGAAACAATGTGATCTAGCAGAGATATCTTCATTTCTATAAACTCTTCCTGGTGATATTGTTCTAATTGGAGGCTTATTGTTCTCCATATGTCTAATTTGAACAGATGAGGTGTGTGTTCTTAAAAGCCAATCTGGATTTTTACTAATATAAAAAGTATCTTGCATATCTCTAGCTGGGTGATATTCTGGTAAGTTTAAAGCTGTGAAATTATGCCAATCATCCTCAATCTCTGGACCTTCAGAAATATCAAAACCAATTTTAAGAAAAATATCAATAATCTTATTTTTTACAATGGATATTGGGTGACGAGATCCTAATTTTAATATTTGACTAGGTTTTGAAAAATCTTCAAAATTTTGTTTATCTGATTTTAAAGAAAACTTAATTTTTGATGAATCGTAAATTTTATTCGCAAGTATTTTTAAATTATTAATTTCTTGTCCTACAGATCTTTTTTGTTCATTAGGAACATTCTTCAGCTTGAGAAATAAATCTTGAATTAAACCCTTTTTTGACAAATACTTAAGTCTAAATTGCTCAAGCTGTTTTTTCTCTTTAATATCAGTTTTATCAAGTTTTTCTTTATAGATTTTTATTTGATCAATCATATTAAATGCTAAAATATTCTAATTATTTAACTAATAAAACCCTTTTTTTAAAAATAATCAATGATTACTAATCTTGTTAAAATAGTTTGTTGGACTGATTCTAAATAAATTAATTTAAGATAATGTTAAAGTCATACTTAAGTTTATAATCAAATAATCACTCGTAATTATTTTTTTTGTAAAAGCTTTCATCATATTTTTATAAAAAATACTAAATCATAATTTTCAATTGAATTATTTTGATATTATTATTATCTGTCTACTAACTTTCGGGTTTATAAAAGGGTTTATAAAAGGGTTTTTTAATGAGGTTTTTTCATTCTTAGGCTTCTTCATTGGTTTGATCGGATCTACAATTTTCTCTGAAGATTTATCTAAAATAGCTTCTAGCTTTATTGAAATTGATATAAAAATTTTAAATATTATATCATTTATAACTCTATTTATATTAATAACAATATTATTTTCAATAATTGGAAAATCACTAACTAAACTAATCAAGTTTGCATCTTTGGGAATGATTAATAGAATTCTAGGTGGTGTATTTAGCTTGAGTAAGTACTTGGTTATATTCTCCTTTTTCGTTTTAGTTATAAATTATTTAAATAATCTTTTTGGTATTACTATAATTCCAAAATCAACGTTAGATGATTCTGTAATATTTAATATTTTATTATCCATCGCAGATAGTATTTTGTTTTTATTTGACAACGGAATGATGTTCTCTTAATTAAATTGTTTATTATGGACCTTTAATTAATTGGTATGTAGAATTTAATATCCAACCTTTTGATCCATTTAAAAGTTCAATCTGACTCCACTCATTTAATTTTTCTAAGACATTAATTTTTGTTCCTTCATTTAAAATGAATATTTCTTCAGATCTTTCGTTTGGCTCAGACTTAAATGAAATTCTATTTTCAAATAAAATAGCTGGATTATTTCTTTCAAAATTTGATTTAGAATTTATACCAGCAATCAAAAAAATTATAAAACAAACGAGAAATATTGAGCCAAAACTAAAATAACGCTTTTTAACTCTCGAATTTTTACTAAATAAATAAAGTGAAAAGACAATCATGGATAGAAATTCAAATAAAATTGCATTAAATATCCAAGTAGAATAGTCAAAAATATTTGTGAAATTTGAAATAAATTTGGTTAATTGATTAACTGGTACTGTTTCAATTCTATCAATAGTCATATTTTGAGAAAATACTAGATTATTTTTTGTTTCCTTGTTATTTGGATCAAGCAACAAGGATTTTTCAAAATAATATATTGAATTTGCTATATTATTTATTTTATAATAGGCATTGCCGAGATTGTAATATAATTCTGAAGATTCTTTTCCAGCCATAATAATACTGTTATATTTATCTATGGCTTCAATATATTTACCTTTATTATATAATATATTACCTTCATCAAAAACATCTTCAACTTGAGATTGAAAATTTAAGATAAATAGGGTAAATATTATTTTAAACATATTATATATTTTCAAAATTTGTCAATATCTGAACAGCTTTTTTATAATCTTTGTCCATATCCTCGATTGTGGCAGGAGTATACCTTGCAATTTCACAACTTTGAATTAAATCAATTACATCATTAATTATTTTTTCAGAAATTTTTTCTTTGGTTAAAATTAGTTTGATTTTATCTTTTGAAAAATCTTCTTTTTTGATCATATATTTTGATTTAAAAAAGTTAAATAATGCTTGATCTAATGAGTTGTAAAAAGATTCTTTATTTGAGATGTCTATTTTTGCGTCTGCCAAAAACTTTCTAGCTAATTTTTCAGCTTTTTTAGTAATCAAATCAAAATCTGAAACAGACTTTTTTGTAATTTTTAACAGTACCAATAAAATAAAGAAAATTAATAAAGGAATAGAAATAAAAATATATAACCAATGGGAATCTAATAAGTTTTGTGACTCAATATCGAAAAATTTTGAATTTAAGTTTATATAATTAAATTGGCCTGCTGACTTAATATTATTTTGATTAATACTAGGGTTTGAGTTTTTTGACAAATTTAAATTCGTTGGACCTTCGGTTACATCTACTATACTCTCATTTGTCTTCAAAATAACATATTTCTCAGTTTCTGGATTAAAAAAACTAAATTCAACAGATGGTATAGGATACTTGCCTTGAAACTGTGGAACAATTGTATAAGTATTTGAGATTTGACCATTCATACCAGAAATTGATGATCTAATATCTTCTTTAAATTCAGGATCATACTTTTCTAATGACGAGGGCACTTTAATTTCTGGAAGAGAAAATAATTTGAGATTACCACTTCCATTAACTTTTAGTTCTATTTGAAATGATTCTGTTGCTTTTAATTCGGGTTTTGTTGATGACAAAACAACATCAAATTTCCCAACAGCTCCATTGAAACTTTCTGGCTTACCCTCGGACGGGAATTCTTTTACTTTTATAATTCTCTTTTTTGAAGAAACTTTTTTAGAGGTTTGTGTATAAATGATATTTCCAAAAAAATCCCTTCTACTAGTTGGTACATCTACCGTAACATCAAGAGTCAATGGTAAAAGTTCAAGATTACCAGATTTTTGTGGGAAAAGTAAAGCTCTTTTCCAAGTAACGTAATTATACCTTTTACCTTTGTATGAAGTACTTTTTATTTCAAGTCGTTGAATTTTTATGTTTTGAGACCAAAAATTATTAAATTCTGGACTATCTATTTCCCCCAAGTTAGTAACGTTAATTTTAGGATTAAAAAGTAATTTGAATTCAACAGAAACAGGTTCATTCAAAAAAATTTCATATTTCGAAACTTCGATGTTAAGTTCAATATCATCATCTACAACTGAAAATTGATTGCCTGGGGATTGTGAAGATTGTACAGCTTCAATCACTTGAATTTCTACTGGTAAAGTCTTATAAATATCTCCGTCGATTTCTATAGATGCTTGTCCTATTAGAAATTTTCCCTTTTTAATTGGAGTTAAAAAATAAGTATAAGTTTTAGTAAAACTTCTTACTCCATTAATCCAACTATTACTAACAGATTGGTTAGGTCCACCCACAACTCTAAAACCGTCAAAAGGAGGAGGACTAAAATTATCACCATCTTTATTCATCTTAAAATCAACTCTTAAATTCTCATTAATACCCAAATTATTTTTACTAACCTCAGCCTCAAACTTAATTTGAGAAAAACTGAGATTTAAGTTTAATAAACAAAATAAGATTAAAACTCTATTCATAACTACCAATCTTTTTTATTTGATTTTGGAGTTCCTTTAAATTTTTTCTTATTTACTTTATCTTGAACCTTTTTTTCTTGCTTATTCATTGCCTCTAAAAGATTTTTTAATTGTTGTGGTGATATTTGATCTTGTTTAGGTTTCTGTGGTTGCTTGGATTTATCTTTGTTGTCCTGGTTTTGATCTTTCTGATCGTCTTTACCATTCTCATCTTCTTTTTTATTATCACTTTTGTTTTCCTTGTCTTTGTCCGTATTATCTTTATTGTCATTATTATCCTTATCGTCGTTCTGTTTTTTTAGAAGTTCTTTAGCTAAAACATAATTATACCTAGTTTGATCATCACCGGGATTGTTGAGCAAAGCCTGTTTAAATGAATTTACAGCATTTTGATAATCCTCTTTTTGCATATATGTATTTCCTAGATTATGAAAACCTTTGTGCTTATTTTCTTTAGAAGATCTCTTTTTCAAAGCACTTTTATACATTATTTGTGCATCAACTCCCATATTATTTTTATACAAAGAGTTACCTAAATTATACGGAGCATTGTAATTTAAAGAATCTAATGATTTTGCAACTCTATATTTATATTCGGCAATTTCAAAGTCTTTGTTATCAAATTGAATATTTCCATCAAAAACTAGATTATTGGATTTCTTTTCTTGATCATTTTGAGAAAAAGAAAATGAAACAAATAAGATAAAAAATATACTAATTCTAATTTTCATTAAATAAATTTAATCTTTCTATCCATAAAGTTTTCTTATCATAAACAATTAAATCTAAGAACAAGAAAAATAGACCAAATCCTAAAAACCATTGAAATTGGTCCTTAAAAGCTACAAATTGTTTGGATTCAAACTCTTTTTTATCCATTTCCTTCAATTCATCTATAATTAAGTCTACAACGTTATCCGTATTATCTCCTTTAAAGTATTTACCATTGCTTTCAAGAGCCATCTCACTTAGAATCTTTTCGTTTAATTTAGTAATTACTACTTCGTCATTTTCATCTTTTTTATATGATTTAATAATGTTTTTTTCTTTTATAGGAATTGGTGCTCCAACTAAAGAACCAACTCCAATCGTAAAAATTGTTATTCCAGTTTCACCAATTATAGATGAAACATCAATATTTTGAGACTCATGATCTTCACCATCTGAAAGTATGCATAAAACTCTATTTGTTTGTTCATCATCATCATAATAATTCTTAGAAAGCCTTATTGCCTCTCCAATCGAAGTTCCTTGTGATGATAGCATGTCAGTATTTAAACTTTCTAAAAACATACGTGCTGAAGAAAAATCAGTGGTTATTGGAAGTACTGGTATAGCTGTAGATGCATAAGCAATTATACCAACCCTATCAGATCCTAGTTTATCAAATATTTCTGAAACAATTCTCTTGGATTTGATTATTCTATTTGGTGTAATATCTTCAGCCAACATACTTTTAGATACGTCAACTGCAAACACTAAATCAACACCTTCTCTTTTAACTGTTTTTAGCTCAGTGCCAATTTTTGGATTTACTAATGCCAACACTAATAAAATAATTGCAATTGATTTAATTATAAATTTTAAAATTGGTTTTTTATTTGAAATTTCTGGACTTAAAAATTGAATAGTATTAGAATCAAAATATTTGTTTCTGATAATTCTTTGCCAATTTTTATTTATAATAAAAATTATTAATAAAATTAATAACAAAAATAAGAGATACATATATGATATTTCTTCTAACTGGTACATTAAATTATTGATCTAAATACAATATACTTTAAAATTAGTTCGACAAAAATTAAGCCAATTGCAGCTATTATTAGTGTTCTATACTTTTCCTCTGATTCAGAAAATTTTATCTCTTCTAGTTCTGTTTTTTCTAATTTATTTATCTCGTTATAAATATCTTGAAGCTTTTTATTATCGGTTGCTCTAAAATATAAACCTCCTGTTTTATTAGCAACGTTTTTAAGTAATTCTTCATCAATCTCAACTTTGGTCATCCCAAATCTAAATGAGCCATTGGGATTTAAAGCAACAGGTGCTCTAGCATTACCGTTACTTCCCAAACCGATAGTATATGTCTTTATCTCAAAATTTGCTGCTAAATCAGCTGCTGTTGAGGGATCAATAAATCCAGAATTATTTACACCGTCAGTTAATAAGATAATTACTTTACTTTTAGCTTTACTTTCTTTTAGTCGATTAACAGATGTTGCTAACCCCATTCCAATTGCAGTTCCATCTTCAATTATACCATCAAAAGTAATATCAGAAAGAGACTTAATTACTACATCTTTATCAGACGTAACTGGTGTTTTTGTGTAGCTTTCCCCAGCATATATAACAAGTCCGATTCTGTCATTTATTCTATTATTTATAAATTCGGATGCAACTTTTTTTAAAGCTTCTAATCTATTGGGTTTAAGGTCTTGTGCTAACATACTAGATGAAATATCAACAGTAATAACTATATCAATACCACTACTTGTTTTTGTCTTTGTGATATTACTTATCAATTGAGGTCTAGCTAATGCAACAATTACTAATAGCAATGTGATAAGCCTGAAAATATTTATTATTGGATAAATTCTAGATTTAAATGAGCTTGAATCAAAACCATCAAGATTTGAAAATTTCAAATTATTTAAACCAAGAAACTTAAATCTATGAGTTAGAAAAGCTATTATGGGCAATAATATTAAGAGCCATAAAAACTCGGGGGTTTTAAATACTAAATTATCCATTTATAAAATCTATTGAATTTTCAATTCTATTTATTATCTGTTCAACAATCTCATTTCTTTGTTCGTAAACAGTTACTATTTCAATTATATTTTTGTCAGAAACAAAAATTATAGTTGAATAATTTAATTTTTTGTTTTTTTTAGAATCATCAAATGATCCATATATTTTAACTCCTTTTTTTTCACTTTGAGTTATAAATTCTTCTTCTTTTGTGATAACGTTAATGAATCCCATGTCTTTAAAATCTTTCAACATATCCCCAACTATATCTTGATTTTCAGAATAGGAATCTACTTTTACTCTGACCTTGTAATCGCTTTTTAAAAGTTCATAATATCTTTTATTTTTTAAGCTATCACTAACCCTTATTAATGCATCAGGCGATTCAACATACAAATTAAACGGAGTATAATTACTGCCAATCCAATCATTTTTTAAAGTTTTTTTATTTGAATCCAAAACTAATATATTTTTAAAACTCTCGGGGAATAATATGTAAGAAGATATAGAAACTGATAATAGTACAATAAGAGATGAAATAATAAGAAAATTATTTTTTCTGGTTTTTTTAATTATTTCGATTTCCTTTTCTCTCTTTTTTCTTTCTTCCAACTCTTTTTCAATATCATTTGGAATAGCTTTTTTTGTGTTGACTAAAACGGATTGCAATAATTTTTTATCGTCAATAACTTTATCTTTATTTGGTGTATATTTTGCAAATTTCACTAAATCTGCATTTTCTAAAACTTTTTTAAAATCATTAATTGTTTCTATAGATAATTTTAATTTATTTGATTTTTTTAATAAGATTATTTTTTGGATTAACTCATTGGAAGTACTCTCTAGTGCACTAATCTCTACATCTTTTTCAAAATAATTTTTAATAATATCTGTCATCTGAGTATAATAAATTTTATACTCTACTTGTGAAGTAATTTTTTTTTCGTCTAGCTTATTTAATGAATTTATAGCGATTTCAAAAGGTGTATCATACTCATTGATAATAATCTCAGAAAGAATAAATTTTTTATACAGAAAATAAATAATGAGGGCTGAAAATAAAATAATTAAAAAAGAAGAAAAAATAATCAAAAGAGGTTTTTTTGATTCTTTTGTTTGATTAATTTCTTTGATATCAAAAAACTTTTTTGATACGGTATCGACTTCAACAGTTAAAACTTCAATTAATAGTGAATCAGAATATAATTTCTTATCTCCAAAAATAATTTCCTGTGGCTTTATTACAAAATTACCTTGATCGAAGCTCGTTAAGTTAAATCTCTTGTAAATTGATTTTCTTCTTTGAAAATCAATAGTATCAATTGGAAAATCTTCAGCTATGACAAATGGATTAAATTGATATTTTTCAGGAAAAGATATATTCCCAATATTATTTGATTCAATCTTTATTTCATAATTTATTTGTTCTCCAACTTTTATTGTGGTTGTATCTACTTTTGTGGTAATAATTGGATTATCAGTTTGAGAATAAATTGTCCCAAATGAAAAAAAAAGAGAGAAAAGAAAAAAAAAATTATAAAACTTACACACGATTCTTGAAATAGCCTAATAAAAGTTTAACGTAACCTTGATCTGTCCTACAGTTGATGGTTCCAGAACCATTTTTTTTAAAAATGGTTTCAAAATTCCCCCTCCTTTCAAAAGATTTAGTTTTAAATGATTCTCTTATAAATTTTGATGAGGTATCTATAAATCTAGTTTCATTAGTCTCCTGATCTATCATTGGAATAAATCCTAAATTTGGAATTTCTTCCTCAAACTTATCAAATATTCTTATTCCTGTTATATCATGTTTTTTACTTGAAACTGAAAGAGCTTTATTGTAATCTTTAGAAACAAAATCTGATAAAATAAATGCTATAGATTTCTTTGAAATTATATTTGAGAAAAACTCCAAAGCTGAGGAAATATCAGTCTTTTTACTTTTGGGTTTAAACTCAATTAATTCTCTTATTATTCGAAGAATATGTGTTTTTCCTTTGCTTGGAGGAATGTATAATTCGACTTGATCAGTAAATAATATCAATCCAACTTTATCATTATTTTGAATGGCAGAAAAAGCAAGAGTAGCGGAAATTTCAGTTACGATATTTTTTTTTAGTTCATTTTCCGTTCCAAAAAATTTTGATCCACTTATATCTACAATTAACATTAATGTTAACTCCCTCTCTTCTTCAAAAACTTTAACAAAAGGTTGATTATACCTAGCCGTCACATTCCAGTCAATAGTTCTAACATCGTCTCCAAATTCATAACTTCTAACTTCACTAAATGTCATTCCTCTACCTTTAAAAGCACTGTGATATTCGCCTCCAAAAATATTATTTGAAAGTCTTTTGGTTTTAATTTCAACCTTTCTAACCTTTTTTATTAATTCTTTTGTATCCAAAATTATATTGCTATGGTACCTCTACTGCATTAACAATTTTTGAAATTATATCTTGAGTAGATATATTTTCTGCTTCAGCTTCATATGTTAAACCAATTCTATGTCTTAAAACATCATAAACAACTTCACGAATATCTTCAGGAATTACATATCCTCTTCTATTAATGAAAGCATTACATTTAGCTGCTTTTGCAAGGTTAATACTTCCTCTTGGAGATGACCCAAAACCAATTAAAGGTTTCAATTCTTGTAAATTATTTTTTTCCGGAAATCTTGTTGCAAAAATTAGTTTTAAAATATACTTCTCAATCTTATCATCCATGTAAACATCTTTCACAGCATCTTGAGCTTTCAATATATCTTTTGTAGAAATAACTGGTTTTATTATTTCAAATGAGTCATTGATATTAGACCTCATGATTTGCTGTTCATCCTTAAATTCAGGATATGTTATAACACACTTAAGCATAAATCTATCCATTTGAGCTTCTGGCAATGGATATGTGCCTTCCTGTTCTATTGGATTCTGTGTAGCCATGACTAAGAAAGGAAGTTGAAGTTTAAATGTAGTATCGCCAATTGTAACTTGTTTTTCTTGCATTGACTCTAAAAGAGCTGATTGAACTTTAGCTGGAGCTCTATTTATTTCGTCAGCTAAAACAAAATTTGCAAATATTGGTCCTTTCTTAATCGAGAAGTCGTTCTCTTTCATGTTATAAATCATAGTTCCCACAACATCAGCAGGTAGAAGATCAGGCGTAAACTGAATCCTACTGAAAGATCCTTTAACTGCTTTACTTAAACTATTTATTGCGAGTGTTTTTGCTAAGCCAGGAACGCCCTCAAGTAAAATATGTCCCTTTCCAAGAAGGCCTATTAATAATCTTTGAATCATATATTTCTGACCAACGATTACTTTATTGATCTCAAGCATTAGCATATCAATAAATGCGCTTTCTTTCTGAATTTTTTCATTAAGTGCTTTAATGTCAATGTTCTTATTTTCCATCATATAATATTTGGGCTAGTAATACTATTAAAAATTACAATTAAATACTGTTAAATATAGGTTAAATCAATATTGAATTAATTATATAATTTCCGTTTGATTATAAAATCATTTATACTTTTACTTATTAATGAGTCGTAAGGTTGATTCAATCTAATTTTTTCTCTTACTGAAGATGATGAAATATTCATCATTGGAGCATCACTTAAAATAACATTTGGATGATTTAATAGCTCTGCTTTTTTTTCGTGAATCAAATTTCTAGGATAAACATATATTTTATGTTTTAGAATATCCGAGTTGTTTTTCCATTTGTGAAGGGTAAAAAGATTATCCTCTCCCATAATTATTGAAAATTCATAATTATTGAAATCTTTTTTAATTTCATTTAGTGTGTCACCTGTATAATTTGGCTTTTTAAGTTTAAACTCAATATCACAGCATTTAAATTTCTTGTTTAAATTGCAGAACTGTTCTATCATTTCAAGCCTAATATTTTCATCACTAGTGCCTTTTTCAATTTTATCAGGGTTCATAGGGGTGACTACAAACCAAACTTCATCAAAAAAATTTAATAGGAAAAAATCTGCAATTGCTTCATGTCCTTTATGTATTGGATCAAAGGTCCCAAAAAATAATCCTACACTCTTCATTAACTTTCTATAAAATTATTTACAATTTTAAATATTTTAGTTTTGGATATATTAAGGTTTTCATTAACTATGTTAATATCAAATTGATCTTTCATTTCCATTTCTTTTTTTGCTTTATAAAGTCTTTCGTTTATTTCGTAGTCAGAATTATTTTTTCTTTTTCTTAATCTATTTTCAAGCTCATTTATACTTGGTGGATTAATAAATATTGAAAGAGAATTTGAAGTAAAAAATTTTTTTAAGCTTTGACCGCCTACAACATCAACATCAAATATTACATTGTATTTTTTTAGTAATGAATTAATCTTAGATTTTAAAGTTCCATAAAAGATGTTTGGATAAACCTCCTCATATTCAACGAATTCATTTTTATTAATTTTGTTTTTAAATTCTATCAATGACAAAAAGAGATAGTCAATTCCGTTTACTTCGCCATCTCTACTTTTCCTAGTAGTAGCTGATACTGAAAATTTTAAATTTAATCCCTTGAATGATAAAAGGTGTTTGGCAAGAGTTGTTTTTCCACTTCCAGAGGGTGCACATAAAATAATCACCTTACCAGCCATTAAAGAATATTTAAAGATTGTTCTCTAATTTTTTCAAGTAAAGATTTCATTTCTACAATATAATTCTGAATTTTTGAGTTATTAGATTTTGATCCTACAGTATTAATTTCTCTTCCAATTTCTTGGCAAATGAAACCAAGTTTTTTTCCTTTTTCATTTGAACTGCTATCAAGAGTTTCTGTGAAAAAATTTATATGACTATTTAATCTTACCAACTCTTCATTAATATCCATTTTCTCAATATAATATAGCAACTCTTGCTCTAGTCTTACAAGATCATATTCAGCATTTAAACTTTGTAATTTATTTTCTAAATCTTTCTTAATTGTTTTGCTGTGTATACCACTTATTTTTTCAATTTTAGAAATGAATAATTTTATTGTTATTAGATTTTCTTTTAAATCTATCATCAAATTCTTTCCCTCAACTTTTCTAAAATTTATTACATCTTTTATGACAGAATTAATACTGTTAATGATTTTATCAAGTTTATTTACTGATACTGAAAACTCGCTTTTTTCAATTGAATTTGGTAATGACAAAACAGATTTTAAAATATTGGAGTCATCAAACCCGGAAATTTCATTTAATTCTTCTATATATCGTTTTATTACAACTTTATTAAAACTAATTGAATCTTTAACTGATCCTATAAACTTAATTCTTAAATCAGCTTTTCCTCTCAATAAATTTTCTTTTAAGAAATTATTTATGTTTAATTCATGGCTTGACATTGATGAGGGTATTGAAATTTTTGAATCAAAATATCTACTATTTAATGTCTTTAACTCAATATAAATTTCTAATTCATCAATTTTTAAAGAGGTTGAACCGTACCCGGTCATTGATTGTAGCATGCACAAATTTAAGAAAGTATTTGAACTTAATAAGTTTAAGTAAATTACAATTTTCTAATCCAAATGTTTTTGAATGAAATTTGAGAACAACAATGATTTTGAAGATATAAAGGTCCATCACTATGTGCAATATTTTTTGGAGGTCCAACATTTTCTGTTGTTCCCAATATTTCAACATGATTGTGGATTAAAATTCCATTATGAAACACTGTAAAGTATCCTGATTTAACTTTTTCACCTTCAGAATCAAATTCAGGTGCCTCAAATATAATATCATAGGATTGCCATTCACCAGGCTTCCTAGATGAATTTACTAAAGGAATATATTGTTTATAAACTGATCCTGCTTGTCCGTTAACATATGTTTGATTATCATAACTATCTAAAATTTGAATTTCATATCTGCCTTGTAAAAAAACTCCACTATTAGATCTCTGTTGATTAGTATAAGACAAATCCTCACTTGTTTTCCATTCAATGTGTAGTTGGATTGAACCAAAAATTTCTTTTGTTTGAATTCCTCCAGAACCATCAAATACTACAGTCATTGATCCATCATCATTAATTTGCCATTCAGATTCTTTTTCACCCCACCTAGATTCCCAATTTGACAAATCAGTACCATCAAATAAAACTATTGCATCATCAGGTGGTAATGAGTCAGAGATAGAATAAACTTTTTTTGGAATTGGTTCCCAAATTTCAGTATCCTCTGAAGATTGTCCAAAACTAATAAGAAAAGAGAGTGTAAATAAAATTACTGTAATTGGCTTCATAGACCTAGAATTTTTTTTATTTGCTCCTTATTAATATCAGCACCGGCAAAATCATCAAATGATTTTTCGGTAACTTCAATTATATGATCAGAAATAAATATAGAACCCTCTCTAGCACCTTGCTCAGGACTTTTAATACAACATTCCCACTCTAGAACTGCCCAACCATTAAATCCGTATTGGCTAAGCTTAGAAAATATAGATTTAAAATCTACTTGCCCATCTCCGAGAGATCTAAATCTACCAGGTCGATCTTTCCAATCTAAATATCCACCATAAACTCCAGATTTTCCACTTGGATTAAATTCTGCATCTTTTACGTGAAACATTTTTATATAATCCTTATAAATGTCAATAAATTTTAAATAATCTAATTGTTGTAAAATAAAGTGACTTGGATCATACAAAATCTTAGCTCGTGAATGATTTTTGGTAGCTTTTAAAAACCTTTCAAAAGTTACGCCATCATGAAGATCTTCGCCTGGATGAATTTCATAACATATATCAACACCTTTGGAATCGGCATGATCTAAAATTGGCTTCCACCTTTTTGCTAACTCTTTAAAACCTTCCTCAACTAAGCCAGGGGGCCTTTGAGGCCAAGGATAAAATGTATGAAACAACAATGCTCCTGAAAATGATGCAATTGGTTCTAACCCAAGATAATTACTTGCATTGATAGCACTTATCATTTGGTCAACTGCCCATTTTGTTCTCTCATTAATATTTCCATGTAAATTTTCTGGTGCAAATACATCAAACATTGAATCATAAGCAGGATGACTTGCAACTAATTGTCCTTGTAAATGAGTAGACAACTCACTAATCTCTAAGTCTTGTTCATTTAAAATTCCTTTTATCTCATCACAATAATCCTTACTAGAACCTGCTTTTTCAAGATCAAAAATTCTTTTATCCCAAGTTGGGATTTGAACGGCTTTATAGCCAAGATTTCTCGCCCATTTAGCAATATCTTTTAAATTATTAAAAGGTTTTTTATCACCACAGAATTGAGCTAAAAAAATTGCAGGACCTTTAATTGTTTTCATATTTATATAAACTTTTCTAATAGTTTTTTAGTTGCAATTATACCCTCATCTTCACTTAATCTATTCCCTTCATATTCAATACCAACATAACCTTTATATCCTGCTCTCTTAACAATTTCCATCATCCTTTTAAAATCGATTCGAGTTTCATTTCCTTCGATATCAAAATCATATGACTTAGCACTTACAGCATGAGCGTATGGCATTAATTCTTCAGTACCAATATATCTGTCATACATTTGAGAACAGTTTCCCCATGGACTTCCGTTCATACAAAAATTTCCAAAATCAGGCAAAGTTCCGCAATTTTTTAACTTAACTTTTGACATCACGTTTGATAAGTATTTTCCATTTGATGATAAGCCTCCATGATTCTCTACAACAACATTTATGTTTTCATTATACTCATTTAAAGTAGTTAATGATTTTACCGAATTTTTAGTCCATTTTTTCAAATCTTTTTCTCCATTGAGGTTCACTCTCATAGTCTTGCATCCAATTTTAGCAGAAAAATCAATCCATCTTTTGTGATTATCTATTGCTTGAAATCTATTGTTTTTGTTACTGGAAGCTAAATCTCCTTGACCATCAATCATAAATAAAACATTATCAATTCCATTGTCATCAGATCTATTTATTAATTCTTTTGCTAAAGAATTCATTGATATCCTTTCTAGAATATCAGTATCACGAGTATATAAACCAGAAACAAATTCAATTCCTTCAATATTGAACGATCTTGCCTTTTTTGCAAAATCAAGAATTGGTAAATTTCCTTTTTTGATAGATTTATTCAAAGACCACTGAGCAAGTGAAATTTTAAAATTTTTAATTGAGTTTAATTTTATAAATTTTGCATTTGGAAAAACTGAGGTTGCTAATCCAGTTGTAGCTAATGCAGAGATAAAATTTCTTCTTTTCATAATTATTGTTTAATTATTAAATATAAATTTAATTTTGAAGCTTTAAAAAAAATCCAAATTAATAAATTAAATCATTCTTTTTTTAATATTGAAATAATGAATTGTAACTTTGTTTATTAATTTAATATAAATGAACAAATTTTTTACTTTTTTTATATTGGCAACAATACTTTTTGGATGTAAAAATGAACCTAAAAAAGAAAAATTCTCTTACAAAAGAGTTCAAGAAAACACAGAGAGTGCTGTCTCAAAATCTTCAAATAACATAATTATTAATTCCACTGATCAAATGCTATTTGACAGGTCTATTATTAAAGTTAAGGCAGGAGAAAGTATTACTTTAACATTAAATCATACAGGTAAAATTGCTAAAGAATTTATGGGACATAATTTCGCATTGATAAAAGAGGGTGTTGATATTGATGATTTTGCTCTAAGAGCAATGACTGCTAAAGAATCTGATTACATTCCTGAAGGAGATGAAACTTATGCATACACTAAAATGCTAGGAGGTGGTGAAAGTGACAGAATAACTTTTGATAGTCCAAAACCTGGGACATATACATTTCTATGTACCTTCCCTGGTCATTATCAAGTGATGAGAGGAGAGTTTATTGTAGAATAATGAAATTTAATACAAAAACAATTCACGGAGGTCAGATTAAAGAAAAAGGATATGGAGCTGTTATGCCACCTATTTATCAAACTTCAACTTATTCTCAAACTAAGCCAGGGGAACATAAAGGTTATGAATATAGTAGAACTCATAATCCAACAAGGTCTGCACTTGAAAAATCTTTAGCGAGTATTGAAAATGGAAAATATGGACTTGGATTTAGTTCAGGACTATCAGCTATTGATGCAATATTAAAACTTTTTGAGCCTGGTGATGAAATTATTTCTACTAACGATTTATATGGTGGCTCATATAGACTTTTTGATAAAGTTTTTAAAAAGTTTGGATTAAAATTTATTTTCTCGGACCTTCAAAACTTAGAAATTGTTTCTAAACTTATCACTAAAAAAACGAAAATGATTTGGGTTGAAACTCCAACCAACCCAATGATGAATCTAATCGATATAAAATCAATATCAGGTTTGATTAAAGACAGCGATATTCTTCTAGCTGTTGATAATACTTTTGCCACACCCTATTTACAAAAACCACTTGATTTAGGTGCTGATATTGTAATGCACTCAGCAACAAAATATTTAGCAGGTCATAGTGACGTTATTTTAGGTGCATTAATTGTTAAGGATGATAAACTTGCAGAAAAATTATATTTTTTACAAAATTCCTCTGGTGCAATTTGTGGACCAATGGATTCTTTTCTAACGCTAAGAGGGATTAAAACTCTTCACGTTAGAATGGATAGACACTGTTTTAATGCGGAAAAAATTGTTGAATTCTTATCCAATCATAAAAAGGTAGATAAACTTTATTGGCCTGGTATTTCATCTCACCCAAATCATGAACTAGCTAAGACCCAAATGTCAGGATTTGGTGGAATGATTTCATTTACTACAAAAAATGGAGATTTTAAATCAGTTCAGGAAATTACCAGTAAGCTTAAAGTTTTTACTCTTGCTGAATCTCTTGGTGGGGTAGAAAGTTTAGCTAATCATCCTGCATCAATGACTCATGCTTCAATACCAATAGAGTTGAGAGAAAAAACAGGTGTTGTTGATTCATTAATTCGATTAAGTGTTGGCATTGAAGATCATGAAGACTTAATTGATGACTTAAGTCAAGCAATAAATTAATTATAATTACTTTTAATTGTATTAAACAATTAACAATGAAAAAAATAATTTCTGATTTCCTGTCGGAAATTGATAGCAGAAACTCTCACGAGCCCGAATTTATGCAGGCTGTTAGAGAGGTGTCCGATGACCTGATACCATATATTATTAGCCAAGACATCTATCGTGGAAAAAATGTATTAATGAGAATGTGTGAGCCAGAACGAGTTGTAATGTTTAGAGTTAATTGGGTTGATGATAGTGGTGAGATAAGAGTTAACAGAGGATATAGGGTTGAAATGAACTCTGCAATTGGACCTTACAAAGGTGGTTTAAGATTTCATCCCTCAGTAAATTTAAGTATTTTAAAATTTCTTGCTTTTGAGCAAGTTTTTAAAAATAGTTTGACAACTCTTCCAATGGGTGGGGGTAAAGGTGGTGCTGATTTTGATCCAAAAAATAAATCAGATGGTGAAATTATGCGTTTTTGCCAAAGCTTTATGACAGAACTGTTCAGGCATATTGGTCCTAACACAGATATTCCAGCAGGTGATATTGGTGTTGGTGGAAGAGAAATAGGTTATCTTTTTGGTCAATACAAAAGATTAAAAAACGAATTTACAGGTGTACTAACTGGAAAAGGTGTTTCTTGGGGAGGTTCATTAATCCGACCAGAGGCCACAGGTTATGGGACTGTTTATTTTGCTGAAGATATGTTAAACTACGTAGGCAAATCAGTTAAAAACAAATTAGTTACTATTTCTGGTTCAGGAAATGTAGCTCAATATGCGGCAGAAAAATGTATTCATTTGGGTGCAAAAGTTATTTCAATGTCAGATTCAGCTGGAGTTATATTTGACAAAGATGGAATTGATGAAGAAAAATTGGGTTACATTATGTATTTAAAAAATAAAAAGAGAACAAGGATTGAGAAATTTATTACTAAATTTCCTGACTCAATTTTTTTAAAAAACACAAATCCTTGGAGCTTACAATGTGATATTGCACTTCCTTGTGCAACTCAAAACGAATTATCCGAAAAAGATGCAATCCTATTAATTAAAAATGGTTGTGTATGCGTTGCAGAAGGTGCAAATATGCCATGTCAACCGGGTGCTGTAAGACAATTTAGATCAAATAAAATTTTATATTCACCTGGGAAAGCATCTAATGCTGGTGGTGTAGCTGTTTCTGGTTTAGAAATGGCTCAAAATTCTCTACGATATTCTTGGACTAGGGATGAAGTTGATCAAAAATTAAAAGAAATTATGATCAATATCCATAAATCATGCTTGGAATATGGTAAGGAAAAAAACTATGTTGACTACAATAAAGGAGCAAATATTTCATCATTTATAAAAGTTGCAGATGCAATGCTTGCACAAGGTGTTGTTTAATCACAATGGTATATTCAACTGAATCAATTGTTTTAGGTTATATAAATTATTCTGAAACTAGTATTATTGTTAGATGTTTTACAAAAAAATTTGGAGTTAAATCTTTTTTGATTAGGGGCATAAGATCAAAAAAAAAAAAAAAACTACAACTAGGTCAATTTCAAAGACTAAACA
>TARA_B100001093_G_scaffold519801_1_pt1 | contig 20469 bp, 16 predicted proteins | sample TARA_B100001093 | Tara Oceans TARA_B100001093 (sample SAMEA2623116) | marine metagenome | biome: marine biome (ENVO:00000447); feature: surface water layer (ENVO:00002042); material: "saline water (ENVO:00002010), including plankton (ENVO:xxxxxxxx)" | depth 5 m
TTTGGCACAGGGGGAATGAGGGGATTAATGGGTGTTGGCCCAAACAGAATTAATAAATACACCATAGGTAAGGCCACTCAGGGTTTAGCAAACACCTTAATTAGCATGTATGAAGGCCAAGACGTTTCTGTTGCGATTGCATATGACTGTCGAAACAACTCTAATAAGCTTGCGCTAAGCGTGGCAGAGGTTCTAACAGCTAACGGAATAAAGGCCTATTTATTTAACTCCTTACGACCTACGCCCGAACTTTCTTTTGCAGTAAGAGAGTTGGGATGTAAAGGGGGGGTGGTTATAACAGCCTCTCACAACCCAAAAGAATACAACGGTTTTAAAGTATACGGGGCAGACGGAGCGCAAATAGTAAGCCCTTTTGATGCCGAATTAATTAACAAAGTAAGAGCCTTATCTATAGACGAGGTTAACTTTAATGCAAACAAAGAGTTAATATTTGGTTTGGGGGACGAGATGGATAATACTTATCTGGCGCGCTTAAAAACACTAAGCCTTTCTCCTGAGGCGATAATAAAACAAAAAGACCTTCCAATTGTTTTTACTGGAATACACGGAACAGGAGCTGTTATGGTTCCAAAAGCACTAAAGGCGTTTGGTTTTAATAATGTTACAACAGTTGCATCGCAAGATGTTATAGATGGAAACTTTCCCACAGTACACTCGCCGAACCCAGAGGAGCCAGCAGCACTAGAACAAGCAATATTACTAGCCAAAGAAAAAGGGGCAGAATTAGTGATGGGAACAGATCCAGATGCAGATAGAGTAGGTATAGCCATTCCAAATCCAGAAGGCGAATACGTTTTATTAAATGGAAACCAAACGGGCTCGCTATTGGTTAATTATTTAATATTAAGGTGGAAAGAACTAGGTAAAATAAAGGGAAATGAGTTTGTTGCCAAAACAATTGTGACAACAGACTTAATTGACACAATAGCTACCGCAAACAAAGTAAAGGTTTATAACACGTTAACAGGCTTTAAGCACATAGGGGCAATCATAAAAAAACTAGAAGGTCAGGAGCAATTTATAGGTGGGGGAGAAGAAAGTTATGGATATTTATCCGGAGATTTTGTTAGAGATAAGGACGCGGTAATGTCTTGCGCACTATTAGCAGAAATGGTCGCCTGGGCTAAATCCTCAGGTAAAACGCTGTTTAACTTAATGGAAGAGATGTATATGGAACACGGTTTTTATTTAGAGGACCTAGTTTCTATTACAAAACAGGGGCGATCAGGACAAGAAGAAATTTCTGAAAAGATGAGTGACTTAAGAAAAACCCCCCCAAAAACAATTGCCGACGAAGAGGTGTTACAGGTTATAGATTACCTAGAATCACAACAAACACGCTTACCAAAATCAAATGTTTTACAGTTTATTACAAATAAAGGAACAAAGGTAACAGCTCGCCCATCTGGTACAGAGCCTAAGATTAAATACTATTTTTCAGTTCAAGAACACCTTTCATCCAAATCAGAATATTTAAGCACAAAGGAAAAATTGACTAAAAAAATTGCTAAAATCCAGTCAGAAATGAACTTATAAAGGCAAAAATTATTGAGGAAACAAAAAAAGGCCCCCAAAAATCGAAAAAAGGCCCAAATTTCACCAAAAACCTAACAAAATTAAACCCTAGGGGCGGGTTATAGTTAATAACAAATCGATGTTGATAACCACCATAAAAAAACATTGGAGCTTGTGCAGCGCAAAACAATAAAACACTGAAAATCAGCGCAATATGTGGGTGGGTGAAAAAAAAATAAATAAAAAAACAAAAAAAACAGTTTTAGGGGTCAAGCCGTCATTTTTTTTGGAGGTGCAATTCCGATGTTCTTATATTTGAGCGTATTAACTAATTAAAAACAAATTGTTATGGCTAACGCTTTTAAAATGCTAGGAGATTTAATCTCAGGTTTAACAGCTTTATTAATGTCTTTAATAGGGCTTGGAATTACAGCTCAAGTTTTAGGAATAGGCTGGACCGGATTTGATGTTATTGGCTCAATAACAGGTCTAGTTACTGATTTTGCTTCAGCAGACCTTGCAGGACTGATAGCATTACTAGTAATTTTATCCTTTATGGGTAAAAAATAATTAACATAATTAAAGCCCTCCTTAAGGAGGGCTTTAATTATTTAAATTAGAATAAATGGGAGAAAAGCTCAAAGAACAATTAAAGTTAACAAAAAAGTTTTTACGAAACGCCCTGGAGGTCGCGGTTCCATTCTTATGTCTGGGTGTTGTGGTTCAACTAATTGTTGGGGAGAGTCTTTTTGGGTGGGACCCAATCAAAAATATACAGAGCTCTATTAATTCAATGGGGCAAAGCAACTTTATTGGAATAGCGACACTATTAGTATTATATTCAGTTTTTAAGAAACAGTAAAAGAATTTTTACGTTTTTGATAAAGCCTTGTTTAAACAAGGCTTTTTGTTTTTAGCAAAAAAAACAAGCGCACAAACAGACAAGAAGTTTTTCGCATTTAGATATAGAGTTAAATAAAAACGGAACCAAAATAAAGCCCTGGTTCCATTTGTGGTGCTACCAGGATTCGAACCGGGGACACAAGGATTTTCAGTCCTTTGCTCTACCAACTGAGCTATAGCACCTTAATTACTGAGGCAGCAAATATAAACACAAGCATTTTATCTATCAAAGAAAAAGGAACAATAATTTATAATATTCATATTTTTGGAAAAAAATGAGGCCTTATGAGTTTAATGATTGACATAGGAAACACAAAAACAAAGTATGCACATTTTGTTGACGGCCTTATAATGGAAAAAGGTAGCTGCAAGCCGGAAGAAATATCAAAAATTGTATATGACTATTCGGGAAAAGTGAAGAATATTATGTTAAGCTCGGTAAAGCCAATACCCAACGGTATTTTATCTAAACCAACGAGTAGGGGTTGTAAACTTATTGTTTTGTCTTCCAAAATGGAAATGCCCTTCAAAACCTTTTATAAAACCCCAAAAACAATAGGGTCAGACAGGCTTGCTTTGGTTGCGGGAGCAGTGTTTGGTTTTTCAAATAAACCAGTTTTAATAATAGACGCGGGCACTTGTATAACATTTGATTTTGTGGACAGTAAAACAAAGTATTTAGGGGGCTCGATTTCTCCCGGCCTTCAAATGAGGCTAAACGCTTTAAGCAACCAAACGAGTGCGCTACCTCCAGTTAAATTATCTGAACCACAAGACCTTATAGGGCGCACCACCGAAGAATCTATTCTTTCAGGCGCAGTTAATGGCGCGATAAAAGAGGTTGACGGAACAATAGACGCCTACAAAAAACGTTATCCGGATACAATAGTTGTAATTACAGGAGGAGATGCAAGTTTTTTTGATAAGAAATTAAAAAATAGCATCTTTGCCGACGAAGATATTTTACTAAAAGGGATGTATTTTATACAAAAAACAATATGCAAATAAGTAAATATAGAGCGGTATTAATTCTTTTTATCTCCCTACCAGCAACTCTATTAGCACAACAAAACACAATATCTCCTTATTCATCTTTTGGGATTGGTGAGGTTCAGCCACAAGAGTTTTCTTTAAACAGCGCCCTAGGCGGTGTTGGTGTGGCCTTAAGAACGGGAAGCTATTTAAACCCAATAAATCCTGCCTCATTGAGCGCAATAAACACGACGGTTTTTGAGACAGGCATAAATGGCACTGCTATTTATTTGACAGACAACACCTTATCTCAAGAGTCTTTTACATCTACACTTTCATATCTTAGTTTAGGTTTTCCAATACACGATGGTATTGCTGTTAGCGGGGGCCTACTCCCATATTCATTTAAGGGGTTTGAGCTGACACAAAAGATTGATTTATCAAATGAATTAAGTGACCTAACCTATGACATAAACCATAGTGGTTCGGGTGGCTTAAATAGGGCATATGCTAATGTTGGGGTCGAACTTTTTAAGGGATTTTCTATAGGAGCGACAGCATCAAAGATTTTTGGAACAATAAAACAGAAAAGAGACATCGTTTTTTCACAATCAGACATATTTAATCGAAGAGATGAATATGCTTATACCACAAAAGATTACACTTATGATTTTGGGGTCCAATATTTAACTAATTTGGGTAACAAAAACCTGATTTTTGGCGCCACATATTGCCCAGAGTCAAATTTAAGCGCAAGTAATAGGAGCGTAATTTACACATATAATGTTTCTAGCGATTTTGAATACATAAGAGACACAACAAAGGTGTCTTTTAGCGCGTCAAATGGTCTAGTTCTCCCTCAATCATATGCAATAGGATTAGCCCTAGAAGAACAAGGGCGGTGGTTTGTATCAGGAGAGGTAGATTTTAAAGAGTGGTCACAAACGAGCCTTTTCAGCGATTTAGACCCAAACCTTAAAGATGCAACCCAGTTTAAGCTTGGCGCATGGTGGATTCCAAACGCCAAAGACGTTCACAATTATTTAAACATAATTCAGTACAGGGCTGGTTTTAATTATAACACCGGACAACTTTCTGTTTTAGCACTTGGAACAAATAGCCCACAAACAGACATTACTGACATAAGCTTAAGTTTTGGTTTAGGCCTCCCAATGAGGCGGTCAAACACAATTGCAAACCTAGGAATACAGGTTGGTAAGACGGGCACAACAAATGGCGGCTTGATAGAAGAGAATTATATTAAGCTTCATGTGGCATTTACATTTAATGATAAGTGGTTTAAAAAGCGTAAAATTGATTAACAAATAAAGATATGAGACTTAAAAGTATTTTATTGGCATTTATAATGTTTCTTTCACTCCAAGTAAGAGCTCAGGACGAAGCAGAGACCCTAAAATATGGCCCAGACAAAGAGCTTTGTGAGCAAAACTTATCTATTTATATTGAGTTTTATAAGCAAAAAAATTACAAAGATGCATACAAGCCATGGGCTTATTTGTTTAACAATGCGCCTAAGCGAACAAAGAATATTTATTTACACGGACCTAAAATTATAAAGGGTTTAATAAAAACCCTTAATGATCAATCCAGATTAACAGCACTGGTTGACTCCTTGATAATGGTTTATGATCAAAGAAATGTTTATTATCCAGGAAAAGAGGCCTATGTCATTGGTATGAAGGGGGCAGACATGTATAAATACATGAAATCGACCACAGAAGGCCTTCAAGCCTCCCATGAAGAGCTCCGGAGCTCATTTGAAATGGCGGCAAACGAGAGCACAGCAAGTGTTCTAAATTACTATTTTATGGCCACAACAAAACTAGTTCAAGCAAAAGTATTAAAGGTGGAAGACCTTATTGCTTTGTTTTCAGACCTTTCTGGTGTTATATCATATAAAGAAGCAAAGCTAGCACAAGATATATACAACGCAGAGCAAAGTGAAGAATTAAGCACTAAAGAACAGAAACTATTAAAAAAGAATAAAAAAGAGCTCAAAACATTAGGGGATGTAAAAACCAATTTAGAAAAGACGCTTGCACCTCACGCGACATGTGAAAAGCTTGTTGAATTATATGCGAAAAACTTTGAACAAAATAAACAAGACGTTTCCTGGATGAAGCGCGCAGCCAAACTGTTAAATAAAAAGGAGTGTACGGATTCAGACATCTTTTTTTCTATTTCAGAAGCACTATATAACATAGACCCATCCTCATCAGCGGCGGCAAACATGGGTATTAGATCTTTGAAACGAAAAAATTATGAAAAAGCAGAGGCGTTCTATATTTATGCTTTAGATAACGAACCAGATGAAATAAATAAAGCACAGTATGCGTACCGTTTGGCACAAACGTATGGGGCAATGAATAAGAATAATTCTGCAAAAACATACGCACTAAAAGCTGCAGCTTTTCGGTCAGGGTGGGGGGACCCATATTTATTAATAGGAGATTTATACGCGAAAACTTCTCGCCAATGTGGAGAATTGAAAACGGAGTTTTTGAAAAGAGTGGGTTATTGGGCTGCTATAGATAAGTATGAATATGCAAAGAGATTAGACTCACAATTAAGCGCAAAGGCAAACGAAAGAATTGAAAAATATACAGAACAGATGCCAAGCAAAACAGATATCTTCACGGAAGGCCTTATAGATGAACCAACTTATAAAATTGATTGTTGGTATAGCGAAACGGTAAAAATAAGGGTTCCATAAAAACTTTATGACCACCACAATTGTCCGCCTGAAAACAATTTACAACCTCTTAATAAAAAGCAATATAAACACGGTTATATTGCTTTTTATAACCACTGTTATTTTTTCTTGCCAAACCAACCCACAAAAAATGGAGGCGCTCGTAAAAGATTTAGAAGAACCCTTAGTTATATCTGAAGATGTAGAGTGGTTTTACACAAAAAATGGTCTTGCTTCACACAGGCTTACAAGTCCAAAAGTATTAAGGTTTGAGGGACAGAAAGAATACATAGAGTTTCCCTTAGGCTTAGAGGTTTTTTCTTTTAACGTACAGGGAGAACACGAGGCTTTTATGAAATCAGATTACGCAATTCAATATTTGGATGATAAAACAATAGAAGCAAAGGGCGGCGTTCTTTTAGAGAACTTAAAAGGCGAAAAACTAGAAACAGAGTTTTTGGTTTGGGATGAAAAAAGTGGGCAAATTTTCACAGAGGCGCTGGTTAAAATAACCAAGCAAGGCCAATTAATTGTTGGAGAAGGCTTTGAGTCAAATATATCTTTTAGTAAATATACCCTTAAAAATAGCCGCGGAATTATTAATTTAGATCAAGTAGATCAAGTAGATCAAGTAGAGCAAGTAGATCAAGTAGAGCAAGTAGAGCAAGTAGAGCAAGCACAAGACAAGTAGTTTTGCTTTGAAAAAAAAATCAGTTAAAACATAAAACCATAATGGACCCCGACAGTAGTCTTCTGGCTATCATTTTATCTCTTTTGTTTTCGGCCTTTTTTTCAGGCATGGAAATCGCCTTTGTTGCATCTAATAAGCTACATATTGAGCTTATGAAAAAACGCGGAGAGTTTAATGCGCGCATTTTATCATACTTTTTAGAAAAACCATCTCGATTTATTGCCACGATGCTTGTTGGAAACAATATTGCCTTGGTGGTTTATGGAATAGAAATGGCAAAGATATTAGAGCCCCACATCGAAAACCACCTTACCACTAATGACAGCTTCGTGTTGTTAGGTCAGACAATCATTTCCACACTAATAGTTTTGGTAACAGCAGAGTTTATTCCGAAAGTATTGTTTAGTATAAACGCGAATCGTTTTGTTCGCTTATTTGCTGTTCCGGCAGGTCTGTGTTATTTTGGGTTGTATTTTTTTGTTTCTTTAGCTGTTTCTCTTTCGAATTTTGTGTTAAAAAAAGTAATGCGTGTCAAATTGCTCGATCAAAAAAGGGTTTTTGGTAGGGTTGATTTACTGCAATACATAGAAGAGCACGCGACTACAGTAAAAGATAAAAAACAACTAGACCCCGAAATTCAAATATTTCAAAATGCTCTTGATTTTTCAAAAGTTAAAGCAAGGGAGTGTATGGTTCCGAGAAACGAAATTGTGGCAATGGACATTAGTGAGGATATAAACAAGTTAACCAATAAGTTTGTAGAAACAGGCTTTTCTAAAATTTTGATTTACAGAGACAACGTTGATCAAATTATTGGCTACACGCATTCTTATGAACTTTTTAAGAAACCAACAAACATTAAATCTATTTTGCTGCCCGTAGCTCTCGTTCCTGAAACCATGACAGCAAATCACATCCTCAACTTGTTTATCAAAGAAAGAAAAAGCATAGCGCTGGTTATAGATGAATTTGGTGGGACTTCAGGGCTCCTTACAATCGAAGACATTATAGAGGAAATTTTTGGAGAAATTCAAGATGAGCACGACTTAATAGATTACGAAGAGACCAAGGTTTCAGAGAATGAATTTGTTTTTTCTGGCCGCCACGAAATAGACTACTTAAATGAAAAATACAACTTAAAGCTTCCGGAATCGGACGATTATGAAACCCTTAGCGGCTTTATAGTTAACCACTGCGAAAGCATACCTAAACTAGACGAACAAATAAAGGTAGACTCCTTTGTCTTACAAATATTAAAGGTAGATCAGACCCGTGTTGAGACAGTAAAACTATTCTGGCAGCCTTAACACCCCTAGTTTTCAAGAACTTTTGTATATTCGCAGCCTTGAGAAACGAAAAAGAAAACAACAATGATATCACTTGATAAACTCAGAAAACGCTCAGGCCTCGTTATAGCAGCGATAGGTTTTGCACTTTTAGCCTTTCTTTTAGGAGACTTAATGAACTCTGGAACCTCCTTATTAAGTGGTTCGCAGGGAATATTAGGCGAAATAAATGACGAGGTTGTTGACTATCGAGAATTTGAAACAGAAGCCCAGAACATAGACCGTATTTTTAATGGTCAACAAGACCGAAATGGTTTGCGAGACAACTTGTGGTTAGACAAGATAAATGAAGCCGTTATGGGTGAGCAGTACAAAGATATAGGCCTAACGGTTAGCTCTGAAGAATTAGCGGGACTAACTTTTGGATATAAATCAGCAGAAATGTCCTCAACAGCAAGACAATTCTTTGGCGCAACAAACCAAGATGTTTCTTCTGAGCAGTTAGCCGCAGTTATTCAACAGATTCATGACACCGATCCCTTAAGGTGGATGTATTTTGAAAAGATTATTTTAAAAGAGCGCCTAAGTCAAAAATACACAAACTTAGTTCGTCAGGGCTTAATAGCCTCAAATATAGACGCACAGGCATACTATAATGACCAAGGTGTACAAACGACTGGACGATATGTTTTTAAGCCATTTGACACAAACATTGAGGTAACAGAATCAGAAATAGAAGCTTATTATAGAGAAAATAAAGAGGTGTACCCACAAAATGAATCTCGAGAGCTGACATTGGCAATTTTTGAGATACTCCCGACAGAGTATGACAAAAAAGAAATTAAAAACCAATTGCAATCATTGATCCAAGACAAAGAGGTTTATAACAAAACAACTAAAAATAAAGAAACGGTAGAAGGGTTCAAAAACACAGTAGATGCAGAAGCGTTTGTTGACACTTATTCAGACGCTTCTTTTGACCCAACGTTTTATGCTGAAGGTCAGCTTTCTCCAGCAATTGAATCGGTAATGAGAAATGCAGAAGTAGGTTTTGTATACGGCCCTTACGAAGAAGATAATAGATATAAATTAGCAAAATTAAACGACCGCATAAGTGACTCTATTCAGGTTGCTATAATTGAAATAGCAATGGATGCGAGCGAGGAAACAGCAAACGAAATATATGCACAGGCAAGCGAAATAGCTTCTGCTACAGATTTAAGTGGCTTTGAAGCAATGGCAGATGAGAAAAATGTTGCTCTTACAACGGCAACTATTCTAGAGGCAGATCGGACAGTTTCTGGGGTTGGAGAAGCGCGAAACCTTGTGTTTTGGGCATACAGTAACAACGCAACAGTAAATTCCGTAAAGTTAGACGATCAAAATAACCGAATTGTTGTTGCAATGCTAACAAATACCACAGAAGAGGGAACACAAAATCTTGAGGATGTTCGTTTTCAGGTAGAGGTAGCTGTAAGAAGAGAAAAAAGCGCCGAAGCCCTGAAAGAAGAGTTTAGCAAGTCTTTATCTAATACGGGAAATATAGATGAATTATCAAAAGCGATGAATCTTGTTCCAGAATCGGCCTCACTTTTATCTTTTTCATCCAACTCAATACCAGGAGGCTTTGAGCCAAATGTTGTTGGCGCTTTTTATGGAACGGAGCAAGGCCAGATGTCAAATCCGGTTGTTGGTAACAGCGGCGTTTATGTTGTTTCAACAGAAGCAATTAAAGAGTCAGTAGCACCAAAAGACTATACAGCATTAAAAAAGCAGTTAGAGGGTCAGCTTCAACCAAGAGTAAACATTGAGGTGTTTAATGCATTAAAAGAGTTGGTAGACATAGAAGACAATAGGTCTAAGTTTTATTAGAAAAGACCCATATAAATATAAAAACCCTTCGCAAGAAGGGTTTTTTGTTTTAAAAATAAACCTTAAAATTAACGCAAAAAACTATTTCAATAAAGATTTAATACCATAAAAAAAAACTTTTTCGCAAGGAACACAACCAGATTCGATCATAGAAAACATGTCCATGTTTCGGGAAATTTTGTAATTTTTTTCGGAAGAAGAAAACACAGCACTAAGCTCAGAAAATTTAAACTCTCCAGACCCAAGTAATTTGATGATGTTTTCGTCAAGAAGTGAGGGAGCATTTTTTGCATTTACTTTAAACCCAACCATTTCCATTTTATTTTCACCACAAAAAAAAACTTTTAAATACTTATCGTCTCGGTGCTCTAGGTATTTGATTTTTTCTAATGACTTTTCCCAAACAATGTCGCTAAAAATTTCAATAAGCTTTGACGCCTCGTTTGGTTTGTTGGATTTTATTTTAGCCCAATCTTTGCCGGTAACGGTATTTGCAGAAAGAAACCTAATGAAATCATCCTTTAAAGACTCTAATTCTTTATTACTTAAAACGCGATATTTCATATGTAGAATAAAAAGGTATGCATGTAGATTTAAGCGGGGCGTTATTATTCATCAGAAAATTCTTTATGACGCTTTTTGTATTTATTAAACAAATCTATTTGGTGGTTGTTAAGGTCTAATTTTTTACCACGAATAAACGCCAAGCTAATATTGTTGCTCATCACGTCTAAAGCGTCTCCCTCAGACACAATTAGCGTAGCGTCTTTTCCTTCCTCAAGGCTACCAAGCGAGTTGTCTACCTTTAAAATCTTAGCGGCATTAAGCGTAATACTCATCAAGGCCTCCTCTTTACTTAAACCATAAGCAACAGAGGTTCCAGCAGTAAACGGAAGGTTTCTAGCCCCCATTCGCTCCATATCACCCTCGTAATCTAAACAGAATAAAACACCAGCATCTTGTAAAATCTTCGGGGTTTTATAAGCAATGTCTACGTCTTCATTTTTTCTCATAGGAAGTCTGTGTGTCCGATTTAAAACCACAGGAACCTCGTTTTCTGCAAGAAAGTCAGCAACCCTCCAAGCATCATCAGCGCCAACTATAACGAAGTTGTCTAGATTTAACTTTTTAGCAAACAAAACAGCGCCTTTGATTCCTTTTACCGTTCGAACATGGAAGAACAGCTGCTTTGATCCAATGAAAACCCCCCTCATTGCCTCTAAAGCCAAGTCGGTTTTCTTGCCAGACGATTTTACATAACCTTTAGCCCGATTAAAGAAACTCTTGATCTCGGATAAGTTTTTTTCATATTCATCATCATGATTTTTTTTATGATCGTGTTCTAAAATAGAAAACCGCTTTTCGGGCCAGTTAACATGAATGGCGTCATCTTCTTTGTATAAAGCGTCTTCATAATTCCAAGCGTCAAACTCCACAAGGCTAGAGGTTCCAGAAACCACCCCGCCTCGAGGTGTAATTTGCCCAACCAAAACACCATTTGTTCTAACGGTAGGTATAACAGGAGAATCTGTATTGTAAGCAATGATACTTCTAATATGAGGGTTAAACTCCCCCACTTCATCAAAATCTTTGGTGGCGCGCACAGCATCAATGTCAGCCAAACCTAAGGTGGTGTTTGGAAGAATAAAGCCGGGGTAAACGTGTTTACCAATGACATCATGGTATTCTGCATCCGAAATATCTATTCGGATATTACTTGCATCTTCGATAGTTAAAATCTTTCCCCCTTCTAAAATTATTAAAGAGTTTTCTATAACCTCGCCATTTCCTATGTGGGCTACCCCGCCATATAGTAGAATTCTTTTGTTTTGATCTGGGGCGGGTGTTTGCGCAACAGCTAAAGCAAAGAAGCTTAAACAAATATTAATTAAGGTTAGGTTTTTCATGTTTAATTCGGGTTAAAATTTAGAACGAATAAGACTCGTCGTCACAGTGGAAAATAAAAGAGCGTTCTTTTTTAATTTTTTGTGTTTTCTTTCCCACCTTTTTTTCTGAAAGCATTTTTTGCGTTAATCGGTTTCTTTCTTTTGCATTACGCAATCTATTTTCCCGATCAAGGCTTAAAGAGTAATATAGGCGCCCATCAACGTATGTTTGTTCCACAATACTATAAACGGACATTGGGTGTCCAGACCAAAGAACCAGGTCTGCATCTTTACCCTTTTTTAAGCTGCCGGTTTTGTCTTCAATATGAAGCAACTTGGCGGGATTAAGTGTAATAAATTTCCAAGCATCCTCTTCTGATGCCCCGCCGTATTTTACGGCTTTAGCCGCCTCTTGGTTTAATCGTCTTGCCATTTCTGCGTCATCAGAGTTAAAAGCCGTAACAACCCCCATATCATTTAATAAAGCCCCATTATGTGGGATTGCGTCATTCACTTCATATTTATAAGCCCACCAGTCAGAAAACGTAGAAGCGCCAACACCATGAGCTTTCATTTTTTCAGCGACCTTATATCCCTCTAGAATATGAGTAAAAGTGTTTAAAGTAAAACCCATAGAGTCCGCCACCTGCATGAGCATGTTGATTTCGGATTGACGATAGGAGTGACAAGTGATCTCCCTTTCGTCGTTTAGTATCTCTAACAAACAATCTAAATCTAAATCTTTTCGAGGCATTTTACCTTCTTTTTTCTGGTTTGCAGAAAGCTTGCGCCAAGCCCCCCACTCTTTATCATATTCTTTGGCCCGAATAAAAGCATCGTAATAAACTTGTTCCACACCCATTCGAGTTTGAGGAAAACGAACCCGAGAATAATCACCCCAATTGCTTTGTTTTACATTTTCTCCAAGGGCAAACTTTACAAAAGGTTTAGCATTATCATAGAGTAGACCCTCCACACTAGAGCCCCAACGCATTTTTATTAGAGCAGATTGTCCACCAATTGGGTTGGCGGAACCATGAAGCAATTGTGCGATAGTTACACCGCCGGCCAGCTGGCGATATATGTTAATGTCGTTGGGTCTAATTGCGTCTGACATTCTTACTTCAGCTGAGCTGGCTTGCGACCCCTCGTTTATACTTCGTAAAGCGATATGTGCATGTTCGTCTATTATTCCAGAACTTAAGTGTTTTCCACCACCGTCAATAATTTCAAAAGCGTATTTGTCTTTAATTTCTTCTACGGCATCATTTCCTACAGCAATAATTTTACCATCAAGAATGGCTAAGGAAGAGTTTTTAACGACCCCCTCTTTTTCATTGGTCCACAGAGTTATATTCTTAAAAAGTAGGGCTTTTTGCTCGGGCTTTTCCAACCAGCCATAAGCTGAGTTAGGAAACCAGCGTTCACCCATATCGTTTAACACCTGAACAGGCTCTGCGCTTATAAACGTATTGTTTTGCTCAACCTTTTTTGGTTCGCGCTCAAATCCTTTTTTTCTTTTGATTAAAAAAGACACCCAGTTCCCGTCAGAAAGCTGCCCCTGCCCCTCAATAGGGTCTTTGCCATGACCGCTGAGGCGCACCACACCTCCCTTGTTGTCTTTATACGAGATTTTAATGAGCTCGTTTTCTATGGTAAAAGACACCTTTGTTGTGTCTTTAGAAACAAGCATAGCATCTAAACGCTCTTTCTCACCAACAATCTCTAAAGGAAAAATATCACCATTTATTTTGAGAATATAACTACCTCTATAATCGTGTTCTTGTTTTTGATTTACTTCAAAAACCTGTCCCTGAATCCAGTTTTCGAGTATTCTGTTTTTAGAATGAAAAAGATTTTTTTCACAAACAATGAAGTTCGCCTTCATCCCTTTTTTAAGAGAACCATATGAGTCAGAAATTCCGAGCATTTTTGCAGGAACACTTGTAAGGGCTTTCAGCGCGGCTTCTTCGCTTAAGCCATGTTTTACACAATTTTTCACCCTGTCAAGGAAATCTTCAGTGTTACTTAACCCAAAAGCAGTAAACGCAAAAACAACACCCTTAGATGCCAACAGCGCTGCGTTTGCCGGCGCAAGCTCCCAGTGTTTCATTTTTTCTAAGCCTAAGCTCAAACTTTCATACGGATCACTTACATCATAAGCATAAGGAAAGTTTACCGGAAGAATAAACTGAGCAGCACCCAGACCATCTAAACTTAAGTATTCATCACCAGAACCTTTAATGATAAAGTTCATTTTAAACTCTTTACTTAAGTCTAAGACGTTACGAATAGCATTGTGATTGTCAACCTCAACTACAGGCTTAAGCTTTAAGTTGTTATGCAGCGCAGTTAAACTTAAGTTTCTTTGGTCGCGATTGTGATTAGCCCATATTGCATCATAAATGGATTGTCGCAACAAAGCAATCGCTCCCATAAAAGAGTTGGGATAACTTTGTCTAGAGCTGCCTTTAGAAAATGCGTAATGCGCCGCAGCCCTTGGTTTAAGTAATTCTTTTTGCGCATTACCTTCACCAAGACTAACAACACTAGAGCTTCCCCGAACGATTCCGTCATTTTGAAAAGTTAACACGGTTCCAAAGCCTGCACCACGGAAAGATTTGGCAGAAGTCTGGTTTGGAGAAAAAGAAGCGGCAGCATCAAATTCTGGTTTAAGAGCCTCGTTCCAAGAGAATGGGCCGACCGTTTTGCTTTTTATTTGAGGCCGAGGCTTCCACTCCATTTTTTTCACTTTTGGAAGACCATAGTTGGTGTATGGGTCAATAAAAGAAGGGTAAACATGCGCCCCCTCAAGATTGTGAATGATTGCATTTTCAGGAATATCTACAGTATTACCGACCTCAATAATTTTATCTTTTTTGACAAGTAAGACCGCTCTTTTTATGCTTGTTTCAGCATCAATATGAATTTCAGCATTTATTAAAGCATGCACGGGATTGTATTTTGACACAACCCCGTTTACGGGAAAGTTTTCTTGAGCACCAGCATGTATTACAAGCAGTAAGAAGCCAAACAAAAGCAATAGATTTTTCATAAATTAAGTTTTACAAACGTGAAATTAATATATTTCCGGGAATGCACCCCTTCTTTTGTGTACGCATTGCTCTTAAAATTAGTAAGTTTGTAAAAACAAAAGCGTAAACCATGTATATTGGACTAAAACACCTCCATAGTTTTTTGCCTTATTTATTGCTAACCATGTTGCTTTTCGCGTTTGTAAGCTCAGTAATCGCTTATCGCGGGCAACACCCCCACTCAGAGGGTCATCGAAAAAACGGATTAATTGTTTTGATACTTGCACATATACAGTTTTTAATAGGCGGGATTCTTTATTTTGTTAGCCCAATGAGCACAAGTGGATTAAATAATCTTGGCGCAGCGACGAAAGACCCAATTTTACGTTTGTATACTTTAGAGCACCCACTTATGATGATTTTAGCTATTGTCCTTATTACAACGGCCTATTCAAAATCTAAAAAAGATGTTTCTAGTCATCTAAAACATAAAATAAAGAGTATTTATTTTGGTCTAGCCCTGGTTTTGATTTTAAGCAGAATACCATGGTCTGCATGGCTATAAAAGTTAATTTATGTCTCAAAAAGTAGTTATTAAACCCACAGGAGAAAAGGCGGTGCTGGTGGGTGTTATTACACAGCAACAAAATGAAAAAAAGTCTAAAGAGTATTTAGATGAACTTGCTTTTTTAGTTGAAACAGCAGGCGCAAATCCGATAAAAACGTTTACCCAAAAGTTGTCCAGCCCGAACCCTAAAACCTTTATTGGTTCAGGAAAAATTAATGAAATCGCGGCCTATGTTGAAGCGAACGATGTTGACCTTGTCATTTTTGATGACGAATTAAGCCCATCTCAGCTGCGAAACATAGAAGCGGTGTTTGGTGAGCGCAAAATATTAGACAGAACCAATCTTATATTAGATATTTTTGCAGGAAGGGCACAAACAGCACACGCTTGTACACAAGTGGAGCTTGCACAATACGAGTACTTATTGCCTCGCTTAACAAGAATGTGGACACACCTTCAAAAACAAAAAGGTGGAATAGGAATGAAGGGGCCTGGTGAGACCGAAATAGAGACGGACAGGAGAATTATTCGGGAACGAATTTCGCTTTTGAAAAAAAAGCTTAAAACCGTAGACAAACAGATGGCAACCCAGCGAAAAAATAGAGGCCAGTTGATACGCGTTTCTTTAGTGGGGTACACCAATGTTGGTAAATCTACAATTATGAACGCCCTGAGTAAATCCCAAGTATTTGCAGAAAACAAACTCTTCGCAACGCTAGACACCACCGTAAGAAAGGTGGTTATTGAAAATTTACCATTTTTACTTTCAGATACAGTAGGGTTTATTCGCAAACTTCCAACGGAACTTGTAGAGTCCTTTAAGTCTACGCTAGATGAGGTTCGAGAGGCCAATTTTTTAATACACGTTGTAGATGTTTCTCATGAAAACTTTGAGGAGCAGATAAATTCTGTAAACAACATTTTAGATGAAATTCACGCGATTGACAAGCCAACATTAATGGTTTTTAATAAAACTGATTTGTTTACGTACGATTTAAAAGACGCAGACGACTTAACCCCAAGAACAGGGAAAAATAACTCACTTGAAGATTGGAAGAAAACATGGATTTCGAAGAACAACAATAATTGTATTTTTATTTCTGCATCTAAGAAAGACAATTGGGATAACTTTAAGGCCGACCTATACGATCGCATTAAAGAGATACACGCAAAAAAATATCCATATAACTCTTTTTTATATTAAAAATGTTGCCCTACTAAAAAAGACCAAATAGGGCTCACAAAAGATATGTTGTTAGACATTTGTATATTTGTACTGTATGAGTAAAAAGACATCTTATATAATCCGAATCCAATCTATTGTATTGGCCTTGCTTGTTTTAACGCTTAGCTCAGGCTTCACTTACCGTTGGCAGGTTTGTTTACACGCTGATGCTGAACCAGTTTGTGTGGTCGTGGATCAAACTTGTTGTTGTTCGCAGACACCCCAAACTGCAGAGTGCTTGTGTGCAGATATTGGAGACATGTCTTGCGAATTGTCTTTTAGTAAATATATACAGTTCAATTTTGAGACCCAATTAAGCGACTCGTTAGAGCTTCAACCCAAACTAACCACCTACACTAAAGCGCTGTTCCGTTTTGGCACCAGAGGGCGTTTATTGCAAAACATGATTTTTTTCCACAACTCACCTCCGCCAAAATCTGGCAGAGAAAGTCTCCATCTTTACTCTGTACTTGTTGTTTGATTTTGTTTTTACGAACCGGTAAAAAGAAAATCAGTTAAACACAAGTTATTATGAGAAAAAATATCGTACTATTTACCCTGTTATTCGCGGGGTTAAATGCATTATTTGCTCAGAACACGCCAAACCAAGAGATTAGTGGTTATGTTTTTGAGCGCGACACAAAAGGAAACTTAAAGCCTTTGCCAGGCGCGCACGTTTTTTGTGTAACAAATCAAAATGGGTCTGTTGCAGATAAAAGCGGCTTCTTTTTAATTAACACGGCCCAGTCTTTTCCCCAACTCATATCAGCTAGTTTTGTTGGCTATGAAAGCGATACGATTCAAGTAAAGAAGACAAAAGCGATAGAGTTTGTATTGCGCCCTAGCACTTTGAATGAAGTTAAACTCATAGATCGACAAAAAACAAATGCAAAATCAATTTTAAAAGTAAGTAATGTTGAATGGATATCAGGACAGGAACTACAAAAGGCGGCTTGCTGTAACCTCTCAGAGTGCTTTGAAACAAACGCTTCAGTTGACATTATCTCTTCAGATGCTATAACTGGTGCAAAAAAAATACAAATGCTCGGTTTAGATGGTGTATATAGTGATGTTTTGGTCGAAAACAAACCATTTTTAAGAGGTCTTGCCGCTTCTTATGGTTTAAACTACGTCCCAGGTTCTTGGGTTGAGTCTATTCAGGTGTTGAAAGCATCAGGCTCAGTTACAAATGGGTTTCAGTCTTTAACAGGTCAAATAAATGCAGAGTTATATAAACCCGAAACCGTAGATGGTTTTTTTTGGAACTCTTACTTAAGTAGCGTAGGGATGATTGAAAATAACTTTATTACCTCATCTTTTGTGGGTAAAGACTGGAAAACAGCGCTTTTGGGACACTATTCTTACTTAGGCAGAAGTGTAGACAGAAATAATGACTCCTTTATGGACGCAATTGTAACAAATAGATTAAGTCTATTAAACAGATGGCGATATTTGGCAAAGTCCGATCGGCACATAGAGCTTAGTTTTCGTTATTTAACAGAAGACAAGCTTTCTGGCCAAACATCTGGAGATAATTTAAGTACTGAGGAATATGAGTTTGATATGCCATATGAGGTTAACATTAAAACAGATCAGGCTGAACTTAACTCGAAAATTGGATTTATCTTTGATAAGCCTTTCACAAGTGCAGGCATAATAAGTCAGGCAAGGTACCATAATCAAGAGGTCTTGTTTGGTGGGTCTACATACTCTGGGTCGCAATATAGTTTATATTTTAAAGCAGTCTTCCAGTCCACTATTATAGACACCACAAAGATGATAAAAATAGGTTTAACCTACTCCAGTGACCGCTATGATGAAGCACTTTTATTATTAAGACCAGCAGCACCTATGATAGACAATAAACATTTTGCGAGAACAGACAAATTCATAGGCGCATACAGCGAACTAACCGTTGAGCATAACCCTCGCCTATCTAGCATTTTTGGCTACAGAGCAGATTATTCTAGAGCTTTTGGGTTTTGGCACACCCCACGAATAAATGTGCGCTACAAACCTACAGATAATACCGCGATTAGAGTATCCGCAGGAAAAGCCTATAGGCTGGCTAACCCAATTTCAGAAAACATGTCCTATTTGTTCAGCTCAAGAAATTTAGCACTTGAAAATTACAATTCGCTACTGCCTGAAGAGGCAATCAATTATGGAACAAACATTAACCACAACTTATATATAGCCGGAAAAGCGACATCGTTTAACATAGATATTTATCAGACAGATTTTCAAAATCAGGTGGTGGTAGATATTGAGCAAACTCAAAAATTATCTATTTACAACTTAGAGGGCCCCTCATACTCTAAAAGTTTACAAGTAGACTTTGCTTTTGAACCCGCCGATGGTTGGGAGCTAAAATATGCGCATAAGTGGAACAAAACAGAAACTACATATAGTGCAGAAACCAGCACGGGGGTGGATTATTTAACAAAGCAATCTCCTTTTATTCCGAAGCACCGCTCTTTGGTTCAGCTGTATTATACGACATGGCAAAAGAAGTGGGACATAAACATCACCCTTCAGAATGTGGGGCCAAGCAGAGTACCAGAACAGGGGAGCTCAGACGAATATATTGAAGAATATTGGTCTGAGAGTTTCAAGCATCTCGACGGACAAATAACCCGCCGATTTAAAAAGTTTGATTGGTATATAGGTTTAGAGAATGCGCTAAACTTTATGCAACCAAACCCTATACGAGGCGTAGAAAATCCTTTTGGTGACGACTTTGATGCAGGAATGATTTGGGGTTTAACCATGGGAAGGGTGTTTTTCTCCGGCATTCGACTAAACATAAATGACTAAATTTAAGATATGAAACGATTAATACTAATCATGTTAATTTGTATTACCAATCGAGCTTTTGGCCAAATTAACAATAAAAAAATAGAGACAGTAAAAATTCAAACCAGCGCCATTTGTCATATGTGTGAAGAGTTAATCATACACAAAAACCTAGCTTTTGAAAAGGGACTAAAGCACGCAAAAATGGATTTTGAAACAGGTATTATAACAATTAAATATAAAACAGATAAAACTAATTCGTCAAACCTAAGAAAAGTCATAAGTAAATTAGGTTATTCTGCTGATTCAATAAAAGCGGATTCTGTTGCATACGACAACTTACATTTTTGTTGTAAAAAACCATACGAGGATGAAAATTAAATAGATATTATTTAATTAAAAAGAGTTTGGAAAAGTTCTTCAACTTTTCCGAAACACAATACTTTTATAGCGAATTTTCCTACCTCAATTTTATTGTGTTTTGAGATGCATATTTGCTCGAAGCCTAATTTTTCAGCTTCGAGAATGCGCTGTTCAATTCTTGTTGCGGGTCTAATTTCTCCAGACAAACCAACCTCTCCTGCAAAACAGGTTTTATCAGAAATGGCAATGTTTTCATTAGACGACAAGATCGCGGCAATGACACACAAATCAATAGAAGGATCGTCTACTTTTATTCCCCCAGTAATATTTAAGAAAACATCTTTTGCGCCCAACCTAAATCCACAGCGTTTCTCTAGAACAGCAAGCAACATGCTTAATCTACGAAGGTCAAAACCAGTAGCGCTCCGTTGTGGTGTTCCGTAAACAGCAGAGCTTACGAGCGCCTGAATTTCAATTAGCATAGGTCGCATTCCTTCTACTGTGGCAGCAATGGCTGTACCACTAAGCGATTCATCTTTTTGTGAAATAAGAATTTCCGACGGATTATGAACCTCTCGAAGCCCTTGACTTACCATTTCGTAAATACCCAACTCCGAGGTAGA
>TARA_B100001093_G_scaffold387919_1_pt1 | contig 20401 bp, 24 predicted proteins | sample TARA_B100001093 | Tara Oceans TARA_B100001093 (sample SAMEA2623116) | marine metagenome | biome: marine biome (ENVO:00000447); feature: surface water layer (ENVO:00002042); material: "saline water (ENVO:00002010), including plankton (ENVO:xxxxxxxx)" | depth 5 m
TTAGAATACAGACATGATTATAGTACTTTCTCCAGCAAAAACACTTGATTACGAATTCGAAGCTAGTGGCAATCACTCTGTTCCAGCTTTATTGGGCCAATCTGCTAAGTTAATTACTCAGCTTAAGAAGAAAGAACCAAAAGATATTGCGTCCTTGATGGGTCTTAGTGATAAGCTCGCCACATTAAATTATGATAGATATCAATCTTGGACAGCTTCAAAAAAAGTCTCCAGTGACTCAAAGCCATCTATGCTTGTTTTTAAAGGCGATGTTTATCAAGGACTTCAAGCCGAGCATCTATCAAAACAAGAAATGGCTTTTGCTCAAAAGCACATCAGAATATTATCTGGACTATATGGGATATTGAGACCTCTAGATCTGATGAAGCCCTATCGATTAGAGATGGGAACAAAATTAGAAACAGCTAAAGGTAAAAATCTTTACGAGTTTTGGGGGGATAGAATTCAAAAGAATGTATTGGATGAATTAAAAAATCTAAAATCTGACCTCTTGATTAATCTTGCCTCAAAGGAATATTTTTTAGCATTAGGGAAAATGCCTGAAGATGTAAATGTTGTCTCACCAGTTTTTAAAGATTTTAAAAATGGCAACTACAAAATTATTAGTTTTTATGCAAAAAAGGCAAGAGGTTTAATGTCTCGATGGATCATCCAGAACAAGATCACAGACTTTGAAAATCTTAAGAGCTTTAATGTTGATGGGTATAAATATTCGAAAGCTGAATCCACAATGACATCCCCAGTTTTTCTAAGAAAATCTTAAGAATCTGTCTCGTTAAATTTTTTTACATCCACGAGGTCATTAAATAATGCATCTCTTTTTTCGATATTGGCAGTCATCGCTTCAGTCATATCTTTTTGACTTAACATAGCGCCACTCCATAAGGCATTATATTCTAAGCTTTCGCTAACAGAATGGTCTCTTGAATAATTCATCACTGCTTTTAATCCATAAATTGCAACAGGCGATTTAGAGGCTATCTCTTTAGCAAGATTATTTGCGGCTTCAAGCATTTCTTCGTGTGATTTATATGTATCACTTACCAGCCCAGTTTCTTTAGCCTCATCTGCATACATTCTTCTTCCTGTATATGCCATCTCTCTCATTTTTGAATCAGGTATTATTTTTGGCAATCTTTGTAATGTTCCAACATCCGCAGCCATACCAATATTAATTTCTTGTATACAGAAGAATGCATCATCTGAGGCTAGTCTTATATCACAAGCTGTAACAAGATCGACAGCACCCCCTATGCAACCTCCATGAATTGCAGCGATGACAGGAACTCTAATTTTTTCAAGAGTACTTATATAGTCTTGGAGCTCTTTAGCTACTCTGTATACCGCTTCTCCAATTCGAGCATGATCAGGCTTCTTTTCTTCAGGAATATTATCAACACCATTTGAAAATGCATTTAAATCCATACCTGCACAAAAATGCTTACCGGTTGATGACATAACAACAACCCTTACTTCAGCATCTTTGTTTATTTCATGTAATACATCACCTAGTTCTACCCAAAAATCTCTGGACATAGTGTTGAGCTGATCTGGTCTTGATAAAACTAAATTTGCTATATGCTCGGAAATACCTACTTTAAAACATTTATATTCCTTGTTGATCATGATTTCGCTATCTCTATAGATTCATCAATGATAACTTGCATTTTTTTTACATGCTGAAACGTTTTATGATGAGATAAAACTACTTTTCTTTCCTTGCTTAAGAGCACTAACATTTTTTTAAGTTGCTCTAAATTTTCTAATATTTTATTGTCCATATATAATTTTGTAACTAAATTGTAATGAATAAGCATTATAATGCTCTTACATCATGAAATCACTAAGACATATTTTTTTAATTCCAATTATTTTTCTAAGTACCAATATTTATTGCATTGAAAGCGATAACGCTTTTCAGGAACAATCAATGCTAGCAGTCTTATACCTTAGGACTTCTGCTGAGTATAAGGCTAATGCCACTCAAACATATGCATCCGCAAAAAGACACATTGATAAAGCACTAATGGAAAAATCATGGACGGCTTTACTTAATCAAAAAGAGGAATATGAAGATCTTCCGCCAGCAATAATTCTTGATATTGATGAAGCTGTTTTGGATAATTCTGAGCATCAAGTAAGAAGCATCAAAAACGGTACAAGCTATCCAACCGGCTGGAAAGAATGGGTCTCTGAGGAGTCTGCTAAGCCATTACCCGGAGTGGTTGACTACCTTAGTTATGCTGATTCTAAGAAAATAAAAATTTTTTATGTAACAAATAGAACACATGATTTAGAAGAATATACAAAGAATAATATTAAAGCCATAGGACTTCCTTTTGATGATGATATAGACGTTCTTCTTATGAAAAATGAAAAAGGATGGTCTTCTGACAAGACAAGTAGAAGAAACTTAATAAAGAAAGATTATCGCGTTATTCAAATTATTGGAGATCAATTAGACGACTTTATTCCTTCTGAGGAAACCGAGGTTAGTATAAACGAAAGGAAGGCACTAATTGATACATATGCAGATATGTGGGGAGAAAAATGGTTTATGTTGATAAATCCAATGTACGGACAATGGGAAGAAGTTTTATATGAATATTGTTGGGAATGCTATCCAAAACAAAGTGATAAGATTAAACAAAGATTAAAGGCACTAGAATAAACCTTAATGCAATTTCTATTCATTTTAACTGTAATATCAATACCTAGCTGTAATTCTCTAAATATAGAAAAAATTAAAATTGGTTCCTAATTCAAAAATGATCACTGAAGACTTCATTAAAAAACATTTTAATAATCTAATTGATTGTGTAAATACTGCTTCAGTTGAAATTATGAAAATATACAGAAGTGATAATTTTGGACAAGAAGAAAAATCAGATGGCTCTCCTTTGACTATGGCGGACACTAAATCAAATGAGATAATAATGAATGCTCTAAAAAAAATATCAGTAGATATACCAATTATTTCTGAAGAAAACTTTAAAGAAGACAATTTAAAAAATTTAAGTAAAACATATTGGCTTGTTGATCCCTTGGATGGGACAAAGGAATTTATCAACAAGACTGATGAATTTACCGTTAATATTGCTTTGATTGAAAATAAGAAGCCAATCCTAGGAATTGTTGGTGCTCCGGTATCAAGAAAAATTTGGAGCGGCTCAGTATTTGATAATAATCAATCAGAAAGCACATCTTCTAAAAAGATCAGAATAGTTATGAGTAAGAGCCATAAGGGAAAAAATGACAATGCTTTTCTTGAATTTCTTGAAAGTAAGGGTTTTGGATATGAGGTTATAGAAAAAGGAAGTTCTTTGAAGCTTTGCAGTCTGGCCGACAATCATGCTGACATATATCCAAGGTTTGGTCCTACATCAGAATGGGACATAGCGGCGGCTCATGCGGTTTTATCAAGTTATGGCGGGAGCGTAATCAAGATCAAAGAAAACGCAGAGCTAGATTATGCAAAAGAATCGTCTATACTTAATCCATACTTTATTGCATTCAGAAATAATGCAATAAAAAGTGAATTTTTACCCCACCTAAGAGATTTTTTTAAAAAATTGGTATAATTTCTATTATTCATAATTAATTAGTATAATTAATTATAAATTTTTAATATATTATGGGCACACAATTACAACCATCACAGATCAATAGTCCTGGTAAGGATATAGAGTCCTATCTATCTTCTGTTCATGCCATTCCTATTCTTACCAAAGAGCAAGAGCAAGAGCTCGCATTAAAGCTCTATGAGGAAGATGACTTAGACGCTGCACGACAGTTGGTTATTCATCATTTAAGATTTGTTGTTCATATTGCTAGATCCTATCAAGGGTACGGTTTGCCACTGGGAGATATTGTTCAAGAAGGAAATGTAGGCTTGATGAAAGCTGTTGATAAGTATGACCCTCACAGAGGCGTAAAATTAGTTTCATTTGCAGTTCATTGGATAAAAGCTGAGATTCATGAATATATTCTTAGAAATTGGAGGCAGGTAAAGATAGCAACCACAAAAGCACAAAGAAAACTTTTTTTCAATTTAAGGAGCAAGAAGAAGTCTTTAGATTGGCTAACAAAAGAAGAAGCTGAAAAAATTGCTAAAGATTTAAATGTTGAAGTTAAAGATGTTTTGCATATGGAAAATAGACTTTCCTCAAATGATTCTTCTTTTGATTCACCAGTTTCAACTGGAGATGATGATGAGATGATGTCTCCTTCTCAATACTTAGAAGATAAAAGGTATGATCCTGAAGTTATTGTTGCTAACAAGCAGGCCTCTGATGTAAATAGCCGAGATTTATCTCAAGCTTTAAAAGCATTAGATGAGAGGAGTAAAGACATTCTCCAAAGAAGGTATTTAGCAGATACCAAAGCAACGCTTCATGATCTTGCTGATGAGTATAATGTTTCTGCAGAAAGAATTAGACAGATCGAAAATAGTGCTCTTAAAAAATTAAAATCTGTAATGGTAGATTTTGCATAAGATTAATTATTTTTAATGCGCCTTAAGTTTTTACCTTCTTTTGTCAAAAGAAGAGGCCGAATCACAAAAAATCAAGAAGAAAATCTCAAATTTTTATCAGATTTCTCTATTGATAACATAGAGCAAATACGTAAAGAAGTAACTCACTATTCATACTGTTGTTTAGAAATTGGTTTTGGTAATGCCGACCACCTTCAATCGCAGGCATTAGAAAACCCAGACACCTTATTTGTTGGATCAGAGGTATATATGTCTGGAATAGGGGCCCTTATAGGCGCTATAAAAGAAAAAAATATTAATAATATAAAAATTTTTCCTGATGATATTAGAATTCTACTTGATAATTTTGAAGGCGAGGGCATTCTTGATGCGGTAAAGATTTTATGTCCTGATCCTTGGCCTAAAGAGAGACATCATAAAAGAAGATTAATAAATAATGATTTTTTACGGCTTATTAATAGGCCCATGAAAGATCAAGCAACAATATATATTTCTACAGATTGGGAAAACTACGCAGAAAGCATTAAAGCAATTCTAAACGCTAGCTCTTATTTTGAGCCATCAAAGAATTTCTTTTTAAAAAAAGAATATCTCACGAAGTTTGAGCTTAGAGGCCAAAAGGAAGGAAGGGTTATCTTTGAATTTAATTATCAAAAAAAAGGTTAAAAACTATTATACTTTTGTAAAAATTTAGATGAAGCAATAGCCCTGTGACTAATATTATTTTTAATATCAGGATTTATAGAGGCCATTGAACAGTCGCAATTACTAGGATAGAAAATTTTGTCGTATCCAAAACCTCCATCACCAGAACTTATTAAAGACACACGGCCATGAATTTCTCCTTGTGAAATTATAGGCATTGGGTCATCAAAATTTTTTAAGCCCACTAAGACACATACATAATATGCATCTAGATTGTCTAAACCTAGTGTATTGAGTTTATTAATTATTTTATCTCTATTATCTTTGTCGCTAGCATTGGCTCCAGCGTATCTTGCAGAATAGATACCAGGTTCAAAATTCAATCCAGGAACAACAAGACCTGAATCATCTGCAATCGTGTATTTTCCAGATTTTAAAGCTCCATGTTTTGCTTTAATAATAGCGTTCTCTAGGAAAGAAGATCCATCTTCAACAGCATCCTCAATATTCAGATCACTCAAAGAATATAACTTATGATTTTTGAATAGCTTATTAAATTCTTTTACTTTACCTTGATTAGATGTAGCTATTAAGATTTCTTTATTCTTTTTCAAGCAAATAAACTCCTTCAATGGCAAGTAGATTCGGCCTAATTGCAGAAATCTTACTTTGTTTTCCTTGTGAGCTTAAGAAAACTTTATCTTTGATCATTATTTTTTCATCCATACAAAGAGTTTCAAAATCATTGATAGTGCAGAGGTGTATATTATCTGTTTCATGCCAACTTGAAGGAAGATCTGGTGTAACAGGCATCTTGCCAAAAGCTAGATTTAATCTGCATTTCCAGTATCCAAGATTTGGAAGGGTAACAACACATCTTGTAGAGAGATTTAACATCATACTTAGAGCAAGACTTGGATCTTTGAGGCACTGAATAGACCTGGCCATTATGGAGATATCAAAATTTGACGATTCAAACTCACTAATACCCTTATCAATATCTTGTTTTATAACTGAGACCCCCTTTGCTACACACTCTTCTATTTTTGTATCATTTATTTCTACACCATACCCTAGTACATTTTTTGATTCGGTGAGCTCTTTTAACAAAGAACCATCTCCGCAACCAAAATCTATAACCTTGCTGTTTTCTGGCACCCAATCATTTATTATCTTTGATATTTTTTTTGTCATGATGATTCTAAAAATTTTCTTATTAACTTTGAGTACATATCGCTATGAAATAAAAAACTGTCATGCCCATGCTCACCTTCTAATACAATATAGGATGATCGAATATTATTATTAATTGCTGCGATTTGTATTTCTTTGCCTCTCTCGGGTGGATACAACCAATCAGAGTGAAAACCAATAATTAATAACTGGGCAGATACATTTTTTAAAGACTCTTCAAGAGAAGATAACTCTCCAGCTGCATCGTATCCGTCCATAGCCTTTGTCATCAATATATAAGTATTAGCGTCAAAGATCTCCGAAAATTTCTTACCTTTATACTGTAAATAATTTTCAACTTCAAAATCTACACCTTGATTTACTTTTGTATCATCATCTTGGAATTTTCTACCAAACCTAGAATCCATATTTTTTTCTGAAAGGTATGTGATGTGCCCCAACATTCTTGCAGTTTTTATTCCATTTTTTGGGACAACTCCTTTATCAATGTAATTGCCATCGTGAAAGTTTTGATCTTTTCTAATTGATTCACGAGCAACTTCGTTCATAGCGATATTTTGGGTACTTGATTTAGCAGCTGCTGCAAAAATCCCAGCCTTTATAATCTTATCTGGATAAGCAATAGACCATTGAAGGGCTTGCATTCCACCCAAACTCCCTCCAAGAACCATGTGCCATTTCGGAATATTTAGTTTATCCATAAGCATTTTTTGTGAGTTAACCCAGTCAGAAACACTTACTAAAGGAAAATCACTGCCATAAGGTTTATGAGTAGAAGGATCTATACTTTTTGGACCTGAAGATCCAGAACAACCCCCAAGATTATTGCAGCAAACCACATAATATTTATTTATATCAATGGCTTTATTTGGACCAATAATCTCATCCCACCAACCAATTTCTTGAAGCTCATTTTTTCCAGAAGCATGATGATTCCCTGAAAAAGCATGACATACTAAAATAGCATTTGTTTTAGTTTCATTAAGCTCACCATAGCTTTCTACCATTAGCTCAAATGAATCTAGCTTGTTACCGCTTTCTAGAACTATGCCTTCGTTGAAAGCTATTAATTCAGTTTTAACATCCATACTAAATCCATAAGAGCAAATAAATTTATTAAATAAACCACTAAAACATTTATTATTATTAATATCAATATAGGTGAGAAATCGAGACCCCCTGCTGAAGGTATGTATTTTCTTATTGGAGAAAGAGCTCTATGTGATATTTCCTCAATCAGTTGAACAAAGGGATTTGAGCTATTTGGCGATACCCAGCTTATTATTACACCCCCAATAACTGCGTAGAAAATTATTCTTAAAATTGCAATCAGGATTTGAATAACAGCCAATCCAAACATAAGTAAGTTTTCCACCTGCCCTCCAAAGAGAATAAACAAAGATATAAATTTTATAAGCAGAGAAATTATGAATATATTAATAATTTGATTAGGCGATAAGAAAAAGATTTTTGAAATCGGTTTATATATCTTTAAAAACACAGAAACAATTGGATTGAAATAATTTACCTTTAAAAGATTAAAAATTAATAAAACAACAAAAATATAACTTACTAGATTTAGTACAGGATTACCTATTAACAAAATTTCTAAATCAGTACTCATTAGAAATTTCCTTCGATCTTCTTATAGCGGTATCTAGTCCCTGTTCAAAAACTTTATCTAAGTTATTAGTTTTAAAAGACTCAAGTCCTGCTTCTGTAGTTCCCTTTTTTGATGCTACCGCAGTTATTAAACTTTCAAGATCATTTTTCTCAATAGATAAACTTACGCCCTTCATGAGATTAACCATAATATTATTAATTTTCTTCCTGTCTTTATTGCATAGATCCATTAATTTCTTTTCATAAGACTTTAATAAATAAAAAAAGTAAGCAGGACCGCTTCCAATCATTCCAGTAAAAGTGTCTATTTTTGACTCTTCTTCGAGTGAAATAGTTATACCAATTCTCTTAAAAAGCGAAATAACCTTGCTTAGATTATGTTTTTTAAATGAAGAATTAAATAGGGCAGTTATGCCAAGATTAAATTCTGAGGATGTATTTGGCATTGCTCTTAGAAATTGAATATTTTTATTAATCTTTAGATATTTTTTTGATTTTATTCCAGCAACACAACTCACAATCTTTGGATTCTTATACTTTTCAAGTATTTCTCTATAAGCAGTGATCGCATCTTTTGGCTTAACCGCAAGAATAAACAAATCGACCTTTACTGATTTATGATTTTTAAGGTTTTTAATTCTGAGCTTGCTTAATATTTTTTGATTTTTATTGCTTCTATCAATGTAAAAGATATTATTTTTTTTATAACCCGAATTAATTAAGCCCTTAATAATGGCTTGAGCAATATTACCACCTCCAAATAAAACAATATTTTTCATAATCTTTTACCAAAGATAGACTCACCAACTCTAATCATTGTTGAGCCATTGATAATTGCATTTTCAAAATCTGATGTTGTGCCCAATGAAATACATTTTGCATCAGGATAGTAACTCTGAAGCCTGTTGCTTAGACTTAAAATTAATTCCATTACTTTCTTTTGCTCCTCTTCATTATTAGTTATTTTTGGGAGAGCCATTATGCCCTTTAAACTTATATTTTTCATAGATTTAATTAATTTAGCAATCTCTATTAGATTATCAGGATCGCAACCATTTTTACTGTCTTCGGATGATATGTTTACTTGAATACATGCGTTAATATTTTTTTGAATCTGCGCACATTCTGAATTTAGTTTCCTAATTATTTTTTCTCTACTTAATGTATGTACCCAGTCAGCATTTTTAGCAATTATCTTTGTCTTATTAGATTGTATAGGGCCAATGAAATGCCAAATTAGATTATCTAGGTTAATGCCCAATACTTTCTCTTGAAGCTCTTGGGCATAATTTTCACCAAAATCACATACCCCATTCCTGAAAGCCTCTTCTATCATTTGAATATCCTTTCTTTTAGATACAGCTATTAAAGTAATCTGTTTAGGATCTTTTTTAATAGAATTACATGCAGTTTTAATTTTATTTTTAATATTTATTATGTTGTCTTTTATTTCTGTTTGCATATCGTTCTTAGACGAGGATCAAAACCTTTTCTTGTAATCTTTTCTTTGGAATTATTAGCAGCAGATCTATTTTCATATGGACCTGATATAACACTATGAAGTAATTTACCTGGATTCTGCGTGCTGTATACCTCATTTATAGAAATATCTTGAACTTCAATATTAAGAATATTTTGTGCTTCAATTGCATATTTTTTATTTCCATAGGCTCCTACCTGAACAAAATACTCACAAGATAATGAGTTATGGATATCTTCTTCTTCAATTAATATCCTGTCTTCTAATAGCGATGATGGAAAATCAATGATAACTGTATTGGTAGAGCTATTTGGTTTTATAGAAGTTACTTCAGTTTTGAAATAAAAGAATGCAATGAAAGCAAGTGAGAAGCTTGCTGTTATTAAGAACATTATTGTATTTTTTGAAATGCCATTATATTCTGTTTTTATTGAACCAAAAGCCTGTCTATTTTTGCTATTTTTAGTATTTATTTTTTTTCTTTTTGCAAAATCTTTCATCTAACTACATTTTTTGCATTGGCGATATACCGAGAATACTTAATCCGTTAGAGATAATTTGTCTTACAGCAGACAAGCATAAAATTATAGACTGCATATTTTCTTTAGATTCTGATAGAACATGATTATCGTTATAGTAGCTATGAAATAATTGTGATAGATCCTTCAAGTAAAAGATAATTATATGAGGCTGCAGCATTCTTGCTGATTTATTAACAATTTTTGGATATTTACTTATTTCATGAATAAGAGGGTCGCATTTATCATAAAGATCTTTTTCAATTGCTTCGATACTGGTGCCAAGCCCTGGATACATTTCTACATATTTTTGTTCTAAAGAGAAAATTCGAGCATGAGCATACTGGATATAATAAAATATATTCTCTTTACTATCGGATTTAGCTAAATTTATATCAAAATCTAAATGTTGATCAGCCTGCTTTGACAAGTAATAAAATCTTGCAGCATCAGCTCCAATGTCTTCAAGAAGCTCTCTTAGGGTAAAAAATTCACCAGATCTTGTAGACATTTTGATTGATTCACCATTTTTAAATAGATTTGCAAACTGAACAAGCTTTACAGTTAATTTTTCTTTTTTAGATCCAAGTGCATCAATAGAGGCCTCAATTCTTTTAATATAACCATGATGGTCAGCACCCCAGATATTTATTAAATTATCATATCCTCTATCTATCTTATTTTTATGATATGCAATATCAGAAGCAAAGTAGGTCGCTCTTCCATCATCTCTAATTAGAACCCTGTGTTTATCATCGCCAGAATTTTCAGTATTAAGCCATATTGCTCCATCTTTTTCATATGCTTTTCCATCTTTCTTCAATTTTGTTATTGATTTTGAGATCTCGGAAGAATCATCATTTAAAGTACCAAGTGAAGATTCATTGAACCAGCTATCAAAAGAAACATTAAAATCTTCAAGATCATTTTTAATCGATTCTATTATGCTATCAAGAGAAAATGACTTAACAGAATTCCATATTAAATCATCTAAATTTTTAAGTTTAATTATTATGCTGTCTATTTCTTCCTCTGGGTCTGATGGTAAATCTTTGATAATAGACTCAACATCATCATATTTAATTTTATTGTTAGATGTAAATTCTTCACTAATAGAGTCTATATAATTACCTTTATATCCATTTTGTGGAAAGAAATTGCTAAGTTTTTTTTGAACTGCTCTTAAGATTACACTGGCAGTTAAAATATCGATCTGTCTACCAGCGTCGTTTATATAGTACTCTTTTTCTACAGTGGATCCAGTGGCTTTCAATATTCTTCCAATTGCATCTCCATATGCAGCACCTCTTCCGTGGCCAACATGAAGAGGTCCTGTTGGATTAGCAGACACAAACTCAATTTGAACCTTTTTCCCATCTCCAATATTTGATTCTCCAAAGCTATCTCTTTCTTTAATAATGTTATGAAGAACTGATGCAAACTCTTTCTTATGAAGAGTTATATTTATAAATCCAGGTCCAGCTATTTGAATATTTTTAAAAATATTTAATTCATCTAAAGTATTTTTAAGTTTTTCTGATAATTCTCTAGGATTAAGCTTAAGAATGCTGGCAGCAACCATACATACGTTTGTAGTTACATGGCCTTTATCTAAATCATCAGAAATAGAGGTCGAAGACTTGTTAAGAATAATTCGAACAGAATCTTTGTCGATACTTTCAATAGAAGTAATAAAGAGCTCTATTTTCTTATTTATAATTTCAATCAAGACTTTGCTCTCCCAACATAAGTCATATCTCTTGTATCTACCTTTATTAATTCGCCCTCATTAACAAATAATGGGACTTGGATTTCAACATCAGTTTGAAGAGTTGCATTTTTAGTTGCTCCTGAAACAGTGTCTCCTTTAACACCTGGTTCTGCATTGATAATTTTTAGCTCAACAACGACAGGTGGGTTGACAGAAATTGGCACGTCATTCCAAAGGATTATTTCACAAATTTCTTGACCAACTAACCATTTTTTTGCGTCTCCCATTTGTTCTGAGCTTACTTCAATTTGGTCAAAAGTAACTTTATTCATAAAATGCCATGAATTATTATCATGATAAAGAAATTCCATTTCTGAATGATTAACATCTGCTGCTTCAGCACTCTCTCCAGATTTAAATGTTTTATCGTTTGTATTCCCAGTTAAAAGATTTTTATATTTAACTCTCATAACTGCCTGTCCTTTTCCAGGTTTATGAAATTCATGTTCAACTATAGAACATGGGGCATTATCAATGATTAATTTAGTACCATTTTTAAATTGGTTTGTTGAAATTTTCATAATAAATATATTTTTATGTTATTTTAATAGCGAGGTATCCAAATGAAAAATTTTTTATATTTAACTTTAATATCCGTAATTGTAACTTCTTGTGCCCCAGGTGGCGAACAAAGCATTGAAACTGAAGATTTAGAAGGTTTTCTAGCTATGGTTGAAGAAGAAAATAAAAAGGATGGCCCGGTAATTTATTCAGCATCTTGGATAAGTTCAAACTTTATTACTTATGACTCTCAAAAAGTAATCGCAGACTATGGAACAAGATATACATTAAAATCCTTAGAACGCTCAAGACAAGCTTCTACTTTTGATAACTTAAAAACAACACCGGAAAATGAGAGAATGTTAGAAATTCTTAAAAGTTCTTTTGTCATGCCGCCCCCTTTAGATGAAAGCCTTGCTTCAGAATTATCAGAGATATCCACCGGATTAGAAGCTATGTATGGCGCTGGTGAGCATTGTTACGAAGATGGTTCTTGTTATGACTTGGAAGCATTTGAGTCCATCATCGATAACTCAAGGAATCCTGAAGAACTTTTAAAGGCATGGAACGGTTGGCATGAGATTGGTAAACCCATGAAGCCTATGTATATGCGTATGGTTGAAATTGGGAACAAAGGCTCTAAAGATCTTGGATACGATGGATTAAGCGACTTATGGTTTAGTAAATATGATATGCCAGCAGAAGATTTTTTATATGAGACCGATAGAGTATGGGAGGAAGTTAAGCCTTTATATGACGCACTACATTGTCATGTGAGAGCTAAATTAAATGAGCATTATGGTGATGAGGTTGTTCCCGATTCAGGAACATTGCCTGTGCACTTGTTGGGTAATATGTGGGGCCAATCCTGGTCAAATATATATGACCTAGTCTATACAGAACAATCTAAATCTAATTCTGTTGACGTAACAAAAATTATTCAAGATAAAGAAATTAATGAAATAGAAATGGTTGAATATGCTGAAGACTTTTTTATTTCGATTGGCTTTGAACCTTTACCAAAAACATTTTGGGAAAGATCGTTATTTGTAAAACCAAGAGATAGGTCTGTAGTTTGTCATGCTTCAGCTTGGAATTTAGATCCTGCTAATAATGACCTAAGAATAAAAATGTGTATTCAAAGAAATGAAGAAGATTTCATTACTATTCATCATGAACTGGGACATATTTTTTATTATCAAGCATATAATCATTTACCAACCCTTTTTCAGGGAGGCGCTAATGATGGCTTCCATGAAGCATTTGGCGATCTTCTAACTTTGTCTATAACTCCAGACTATTTGACTCAAATCGATTTTATATCTGAAGAGGAGGCTAGTCTTGCAAAAGAAGATCCAATCGGTCTTTTAATGAAACAAGCATTAGAAGGAATTGTTGTAGTTCCATGGGCATTAATGTTAGATAAATGGAGATCAGGCGTTTTTAATGGTGATATAAAAGAAGATGAGTTGAATTCATCATGGTGGGAGTTAAGAAAAGAATATCAAGGCATAAGTACAAGTGAAGAAAGGTCAGAAGAATACTTTGATCCTGGTGCAAAATATCACATACCAGGCAATACCCCATATACAAGATATTACCTGGCAAGAATAATGCAATATCAATTTCATGAAGCATTATGTAATGAAGCAAATTTTGATGGACCGCTGCATGAATGTTCAATATATGGAAATAAGGATGCAGGAGAAAAAATAATCTCTACTATGGCAATGGGTCAGAGCATGCCATGGCAAGATGCTTTTGAAAATCTTACTGGCTCAAGAAAATTAAGCGGAAAATCAATTTTAAACTATTACGCACCTCTTAAAGATTGGTTAGATGAGCAAAATGAAGGAAGAACTTGTGGGTGGAACTAAATATGAAAATAGTAATTAACTTATTAATATCACTTTTCGCTTTTGCTATAGCAATTTCAATCGCTTACGCGACTGGAATTGAATTAGTATTTCGGGCAGTTTTCTTAGCTTTTGCAATTCAATGGATTGCATTTATACCGGCGTATATTTTTCAAACAGAAAAATTCTATGATCTTACTGGGAGCCTTACTTATTTATCCGTCGTTTGGTATTCATTGACATATTCTTCTGAATATTTTGCAAATCTTAATTTAGCAAATCTTTTAATAGTCATTCTTATAACATTTTGGGCACTAAGACTCGGTTCCTTTTTATTTATGAGAATTCACAAAGATGGAGAAGATAAAAGATTCCGAACTATAAAGCCATCACCATCACAATTCTTTATGACATGGACTCTTCAAGGTTTATGGGTTTCACTTTGTTCAATGTGCGCGTTAACAGCTATTTCAACAGAAACAGGATTAATAATTAATGCTTTACTCTATATTGGACTAATTTTATTTGTTACTGGTTTTTTAATAGAAATTATTGCAGATAAACAAAAATCAAAATTTAGAGCAATTCCAGAAAATAAAGATAAATTTATAACATCAGGTCTTTGGGCTAGATCAAGACATCCTAATTATTTTGGAGAGATTGTTTTGTGGTCTGGTATAGCAGTTATGTCATTTTCTTCATTAGAGGGGCTTCAATACTTAACACTCATATCTCCTATTTTTACATATTTATTGCTTGTTTATGTAAGTGGGGTAAGAATGCTTGAAGCTCGCGGGGATATTAAGTGGAGCAATAATGAAGATTACAAAAACTATAAAGAAAATACTCCAGTCTTGCTATTAAAGCTCACAAAATAAATAAGATTTAAAAATTTTTATAAAAAATATACAATAATTGATAGAAAACTAGCTTTTTTATTTAAAAAAATGTGTGAAAAAAAAGCTTTAAAATATTTTATTTATTAAGCTGAGGCTGTTAACATTATCAGACTTTAGGGAGTACATATAATGCTTAAATTAATAAAAGGCATCTCATTGCCTGCACTTTTTTGCTTGAGTGCATTTGTTACCGCAAATGAAATTGAAGTAAACATGGAAAACGTTTTGGAGGTGGGTAGAAATAATCAAACACTATCTGCAAATTCACAAAACAAGATTGATCAAACTGAGAGACAAACAGATAAGATTATAAGTGAGTTCAAGGTTGTCTCAAAACAAGTTGAGGGTCTAAAACTCTATAACGAACAAAAAAGAATTCAGATCCAGGCTCAGTTAGATCTTATTGAAAAGCTTAAATTTCAAAGGGATGAAGTTGAAGACAGACAACAGCAAATCCCTCTTCTTACAACAGAAATGTTAAATGGCCTTGAGATATTTATATCGCTTGATAATCCTTTTAGATTAGAAGAAAGAAGAACAAGAATTGACCTTGTTAGATCTACATTTGGGAAGCCAAAGATTTCAGCATCTGAACAACTAAGACAAGTTCTTGAGGCATACAATATAGAGGCTGAGTATGGTCGAAAAATTGATACCTATGAAGATGAACTTTCAGATGGAACTGTTGTAAATATTTTAGTAATTGGAAGAATAGGGATGTTTTATCAAACTAAAGATGAAAGAACTAGTGGAAGATGGAATAACGAGAAGGATCCTGAAACTGGTGAGGCGGTTGGCTGGGAGGAACTATCCTCAAGTTACAGGAAGCCAATAAGAGATGCAATTAGAATAGCTAAGAAATTGGCACCAACTGATATGTTACTAATGCCAGTTGTAAAAGAGCAGTTAGCTAAAGGAGATGCATAATGAAAAACCATTTATCAATATTATTTATATTATCGTTATCTTTTAACAGCTTTGTATTTGCTCAAGAATCCGAAGAAGAGGCTAGCGAAGTCACAACAGTTGAAGCTCTTCTTGCTCTTGTAAAGCAAGGAAGAACAAAAGAGCAAACTGAAAATACAAAGCGAGAAGCAAGGTTTATGGCTAACAAAAATAAACAAGCTCAAATGCTCGCTGAAGAAAAAGCAGAGTTAAAGAGACAAGAAGATGAAGCTGACAGACTCGAAGCGATATATAAGAAAAATGAAGAAGAGGTTAGAATTGCAGAAGAAGCTTATCAAAAAGAGCTTGGTTCTTTAGTCGAAATATTTGGCCATCTTCAAAGCTCAGCTGGTGAAGCAGCTGTTCAATTTTCTGGTTCATTAACAAGTGCACAATATGGCCCAGAGAGAGTAACGTTTTTAAATGAGTTAACTGGCAAAATGTCAGAAACAACTGAATTACCAACTATGGAAGAAATAAGAAAACTTTGGGGCTTGCTGACTGAAGAAATAGCAGCAAGTGGGCAAGTAGTTTCTTATGAAGCTGTTGTTGTTGATGTTGATGGAGCATCATCTACATGTAATGTTACTAGAGCTGGATTATTTAATGCTGTCTGTGACGGGAAATACTTAGAGTATGTAGCAGCTTCAGGCAAATATGCATTTTTACCAAGACAGCCAGCTGGACGTTATACAAAAACAGCTCGAAATATTGAAAAAGCTGAAGTTGGCGAACAGGTAAAATTTGGAATAGATCCAACTGGACCAACAGGTGGGAGTTTGCTAGCTAATTTAATACAAACTCCTTCTTTAGCAGAAAGAGCTGCTCAAGGTAGAGAGGTTGGTTATGCAATTATATTTGTCGGTATAATTGGTATCGCATTAGCATTTTGGAAACTTTATAGTCTATATAGGTTAGGCAGAGCTGTAAGAGCTCAGGCAAGCTCAAAAGCACTTGACGTGAGAAATCCATTAGGCAGAGTTTTAAAAGTTGGCGAAGATAACTTTAAAAAAGATATCGATACATTAGAGCTAAAACTAGCTGAAGCAATTATGGCTGAAAGACCATCAATTGAGAGAGGAATTAGTGCTGTTAGAATTATTTCAGTAGTAGCGCCTTTGGCAGGTTTACTTGGAACAGTTACAGGTATGATTGTGACTTTCCAAATGATTACATTGTATGGAACTGGAGATCCTAAATTGATGGCTGGTGGTATCTCACAAGCTCTTGTGACAACTGTGCTAGGTTTATTGGTTGCGATACCTACAACATTATTGCATTCATTTACTGCATCATCTGCTAAAGGAATTATTAGTGTTCTTGAGGAACAAAGTACTGGTATCCTTGCTGAGCGTGCTGAGGGAAGTTAGTAACTAACTATGTGGTTTGCAATTACTGAAGCTTTCTCTTCCATAAGAGATTTTATGGAAGCTGGTGGAAGTGTGCTTTGGCTAATTGCTATATTAGTATTTTTTATGTGGGCTATGATCTTTGAAAGAATATGGTATTTTTCTCACGGTCATGAGTTTTACGTTCAAGATCTTTCAAGCAAATGGAACAGTAGATCTGATAAGACTTCTTGGCATGCTTTACAGATTCGTGAAAAGATATTATCACAAGCCAAAGTTGCAATTAATCGAAACCTTACGATCATCCAGACTTGTGTAGTTTTGGCACCTTTATTTGGGCTTCTAGGAACAGTAACAGGAATGATAGAGGTGTTCCAAGTTATGGCTTTTAATGGAGGCGGAGATGCTAGGTCAATGGCAGGTGGAGTTTCAAAAGCAACGCTTCCAACAATGGCAGGAATGGTTGTGGCTCTTTCAGGCGTATTTGCTAGCATTTATCTGAATAGCGCATCAGACAGACATACAAACGATTTAAGAGAATTAATAAAAAGAGAATTATAGGAGTAACTAGATGAGAAGAAATGCTATAAGCACAGCTGTAAAAGACGAAGAGAGTGAAATAAATTTAACTCCAATGCTTGATGTTGTATTCATCATGCTAATTTTCTTTATTGTAACCGCAAACTTTATTAAGGAGCCTGGCCTTGAAATTAATCGACCAGACTCTGATACAGCAGAAACACAAGAAAATGCTGCAATTCTTATTGCCGTTGGACCTACTGGAGAGGTATGGATGGATGGAAGAAGAATAGATGTAAGACAAGTTAAAGCCAATGTGGTTAAGATGCTAGCAGATAATCCTAAAGGATCTGTAGTTATCCAAGCTGATGAAAAAGCTGTTGCAGATACTATTATTAAAGTGATGGATGGAGCAAGAGAGGCTGGAGTGTCAGCAATATCTTTAGCATCAGAACCAAAATAATTTATGAATCAAGTTTTTGCGGCAATTAATATCCTTACTAAACCAGTTCATGCTGTTTACGTAAAGGCATTCAATGCTAATAGGTATGCTGCAGGAATAGGCTTTTCTTCTTTAATAACATTATCGCTATTTTTTGTAATGGTTATTTTAATATCACTTGGTGACAGTGGCATGAAAGAGGACACCTCAGTAAAACTTGCTGATGTCGTAATGCCTGAAAGACAAATAGATACATTTATCACAGAGGTTGATAAACCAGAAAAACCTGATGAGCAGCCTGAGGATATTGCACAACCTGAGTTAGATCTAGCCCCTTTAACAGGATTAGATGTGTCAATAGCAAAACCCAAGGCTAACTTCAAAGCAGGAGGATCTTTTTTTAAAGATGGCTCATATATACCACTATTTAAGGTAGTTCCAATATATCCAAGAAGGGCTCAAGAAAGAGGAACTATGGGTTATGCCTTAGTTGAATTTACAATAACTGATACAGGAAGTGTTGAAGATGCAGTTGCAATCGAGGGATATTGTTCCAATAGCGATCCAAATGATCCTTCCACTGAATTTAGACCTTGTACTATGTTTAATAGCGCCTCAGCCAGAGCTGCATTAAAATTAAAATACAAGCCTAAAATTGTAGATGGCAAAGCAGTTCCAGTTGAGGGAGTGCTTCACAGATTTACTTATGTTCTTGATGAGAGTTAAAAAATTATGAATAAAAAATTTTCAATATATTTATTTTCTATTTTAGCAATTCTTTTTGTTGTAACCCCAGTTACGATTGAAGCTCAGTCACAAGCAAACAAAAAACCAATAAAATATAAAAAATCTAGAGTTCTCCAAAGCAAAACAGCTAAAGTCATGGCAGAGGTTTATGAAGCCCTTGAAGTGGTTGATGAAAAAGGAGAACCAGCTCCTGATATGGAAGTTGTGTTAAGAAACCTTAACCAGCTCTTAGAAAACAAGGATAATTTGAAAAGTTATGACAGATCAGTTATGTGGAATGCATGGGCATTCGTCTATTTTAGTGATGGAAATTATCCCAAAGCTATGGACGCTTATGCCAGGCTAATTGATGAGCCAGAAGTAACAATTGGCTTAAGAGTTGGTGCTTTACTTTCACTTGCTCAGTTAAATTTACTTGAAGAAAATTATGAGAAAGGAATTGAGCTTATACTCCAATGGATGAGTGAAGTAGAAACAATTACAGCTCAATCTTATTCTCTTTTAGGACAAGCTTATTACCAAACTGGTGATTTTAAGAAAGCTCTTTCATCTATGGAGACTGCAGTTACTATGGCAGAAGAAGAAGGTTATAAGCCAAGAGAAAATTGGTATGTAATTATGGCCGCATGCATTGGAGAGATGAAAAAAGAGATCGGTGAAAAAGAATCTTTACTTAGGCAAATAGATATATATGAGATATTAGTTAATTACTATCCCAAGAAACAATACTTTATTCAACTTGGTGGTTCATATGGACAACTAGGTAGAGAAAAAGAATATATGATAGTGTTGAAGGCAGCCTATCAAAAAGATCTTCTTAACAGAGAATCCGAATACCTTGCGTTGACTCAATTACTTCTTTTAAATCAAAATCCATATTGGGCTGCAGAAGTTTTTGAACACGGGCAAAAGAAGATGATTACCATCGTTGATGAAAAAACTGAAGAAGAAAAAATTGTTCCAGTAATCAAAGATACTGAAAAGAATTTAAAACTCTTGGCTGATGCGTGGAGAATGGCTCAGGAAATCGATAAAGCAATTCCTGTTCTTGAAAAAGCAGCTAAGATGTCAAAAACTGGAGAGGCTTATGTTCTGCTTGGCAATCTATACTTATCAGAAGATAAGTTGGAACAAGCAGCTGACGCAATCTTAAAAGGTTTAGAAAAAGGTAAAATTAAAAAATTATCCCCTGTCTACTTAACATTAGGTCAGGTTTATTTTGAACTTCAAAAATTTGATGATGCAAAGAAAAATTTTGGAATTGCTGCAAGAGATAAAGATGAGAAAATACAGAAGCAAGCAACTAATTGGATTAGGTTTACTGAGAATGAAGAGATTAGAATTAAAAATCTAGCTTTGAGAAGAGATTATATCCAAATGAACTCTACTTAAGCCT
>TARA_B100001093_G_scaffold140_1_pt1 | contig 20320 bp, 17 predicted proteins | sample TARA_B100001093 | Tara Oceans TARA_B100001093 (sample SAMEA2623116) | marine metagenome | biome: marine biome (ENVO:00000447); feature: surface water layer (ENVO:00002042); material: "saline water (ENVO:00002010), including plankton (ENVO:xxxxxxxx)" | depth 5 m
CAATAATATCTGAGTCATTAGCATCTTTTAATTTATTTAAATTTTGAGTAGTTATGTTATAATTACTATTTAATAAAGAATATACATCTAATATTGTAATATTAATTCCTCCTTCTGAATAAGTTGTGGAATCTGATGACATACTAAATTTAAATACTATCCATTTGTATCCACTATTATTAGTTGTCTCATTACCATCAAAATCATAAGATTTGTTATATGCGTTATAAGTAGTAAGAATAGGATTTTGAGTGCTATCAGATGATAAATTCCAATTATATTCATTAACTATTGGATAAGGTTGTCCAGCATTAGTTTTAAATCCACCATTTATATATAGTAATGTCCAATCTTTAACTATAGATTCATGACTTAAAGATTTGGTTTCTAATGAACCAACGTTAGTATCTAAAACGCTAATATCATCTATTTCATATACATTAGTTAAATCTAACTTAGCCGTAGTTATTTTATTACTACTTTTATTAAAACTATTATAATCACAATAATAATCTATATTATAACTATTTGTTTCTGTATGTTCAGAATTAAGATTATAACTTTGTTCAGTAATATTAAAACTATCAGTTGGACTTTGGTCTGTACTACTTGGTATTCCAATAGATTGTTTAAAATATATATTTTTAAATCTATCTGAGGTTTTAGTATCTATTTCCGTTGAAGAAAATTCATATATACCATTCTCATTAATATCACTTCTATTTATATTTATTTTTCCTTGGAAACTAGCTGAACTTCTATTAGTCTTTGTAATATTACTTATTAATCCCACTGTTATACCCGCTGGAGAACTAGTATGATATCTACAGAATCTATATTCTGAATTTATATTTTTGTATATTCTAGAAAATGATAAATCAAATTCTTGAACACTAGGTATTCCCATACAATATACTACTGTTTGTATTGATGTTTCAGTATCCACTATATCTATTTCTGGAGCACCGGTTAATTCATCTATATACAGATTTAAACTTTTATTTACTGTATTTCCACCTAATTCGGCTAATTTATTATATGTAAATGATACATTAAATGATACATTACTAGGGTCATTTATATAATTGTAAGGAATATCATTTAATTTCATAGTTCCGTTTAATCTAAATCCTTTAGCATTACTATTATTATTATATGGGTCAGATACAGTAGGAGAATCAAAATAATTAAATGTATTATTATTAAAATTATCTCTACTGGGTTGAACATCAAATCCTCCAAATTTTAATTCTTGAAATTTATTTCCACTTATTTCTATATTTATATTTACTAAATTTGTGCTATTATCTATAAATTTTCCATACCCTACATTTTCTGTTTGTTGATTATTTGAATATGTTTTACTTATTTCAAATGTTCTACTATTATTATTTAAATTTAATGAACTATAATTAGATACTGCTTTGTTAAGCCAAATTATAGAAGAATTACTTAAATTTGTAGCCCAACTTCCATCTGGAGTAGATACTTTATAAATATAATTACTTACATTAAACCAACTACTAGAAAATGTAGAAGAATTTAAACTTGCTGGTAATCTAGTTAATTCAGAGGTTTGAACATCACAAGGCTGTGAATATACAGTATTTGATGTTAAATCATTTCTAACAGTAGAAAAATAAGTATATTTTGTTCCATATCTTAATCCAGTTAAATTAATAGTAAAATTAGTATCTTTTTCTACATTATTAATACTTTGATTAACTTGTGAATATTGAATTGGATTAGGTATAGGTGTTCCCTCTAAATCTGAACTATTTGTTTCTGTTGGATAATAACTACTAGATGCATCTATTATAACAGCATCAGATGTTGGTTCCCCAGATTCTGTTTCATTTACTTTAACTACAAAAGATATTGATGTTCCTGAATTTATAGAATTTTCTGATACAAAAATTAATATAGATGGTGAGGCGGCTTGTGCGAAAGCCAAATCAGTGAAATATAATGCTCTTGAATCTATAGTCGGATAGTTTTCAGCATGATTTATGCCATATACTCTAATATCAAAAGAATCTAATTTACTTAAAATATTATCTATTTGTCCATTATTCGCATTACTTAATAATGTTTTACTAAATGAAACGGTTTTGTATATATTTTGGTCATATATTTCAGATTCTACAAATGTTTTTGGCCATATTCCACGACTATATGTAATCCATTTATTACTATCCATATCATTTACTTGATTTCCAGTTGTAATATTTCCTGATATTTCTATTATTAATTGGTCTATAAAAGGTAATAATTTTTTCTTTGTTTCTTGTTGAAATGCTAATTTGGCTAATACATCTTGATATGTTTTTGCAACTATATCATCATAATGCCAATTTACACTTATAGTTCCAGCACTACTACTTGTGCCATTTTTTGTAAAAATAGCCGGTTGCTGTGTTAATAGTTCATATAACACTTGATTTCTATTATTTAAAAATTTACTACTTTCGCTAGAGCTAATAGCATTATTTATAGCATTAGATAAATCACTAATTTGTTTCCCTAAATCTAAATCTCTTTGATAATCGCTTTCCACTCCTAATCTATCATAATATACTTTATTAGATGTCCATATTGTATTTTGAACATATCCTTTGTTTGTTAATAAATTTCTAGAAATATCTCCACCACTTATATAACTTAATTTTACATTGTTTAAATTATTTAATTCTTGATATTCTGGTGTTAATGATAATACTTTTATTTGTGATATATCTAATACAGATGAAAATAGTTTTATTTCATCTAATGTTCCTGTTCCAAAATTTGTTCCTTCAAATGATAATATTTCTATTGTTCTAAAATAACTATCGGCTTCTATATACCAATGATGCCATCCCGAACATTCTGTTTGTTTTAATGTAGGTGTTATTTCTCTATTACTATTTCCTATAGAAGGACCTATTGTTAATTCTTCTCCATCGAAATAAATCTTAGATACATTTTGTCCAAATAATGTTATTTCATCTTCTCCTGTTTCAACATATAATTGAACTGAAAATAAACTCATCATAGATAAACTACCTGAGCTAAAAAGAAATTTACCTTCTTCACAAGTATAATCTTTAACCCAAAAGCTTAATGATTTACATTGTGTATTAGTTAATAAATCAGATTCTACATCTAATTTAAAAATAGGGGTGGTTCCATCGCTTTTTTTTCCATATAAAAATTCACCTATTCCTGTTTCATATGTTCCTTGATTTTGATTAATCCCCAAATGAGATTGGTCATTAAATGATTCATAATAATAAGGATTTATTCCATTAAAAATATTTAATGAAATATCACTCATTGATAAATCTAATAAAATTAAAAGTTTTCCGTCTTTACAAATTAATTCACTAATATTAACATTATTTTCATTATCTTCTATTATAAAATGTTGTTTGTTATAATTTTCATTAAATTGTAATGGATTATTAAATGTTAATTGAATTAATGAATCACTTATTAATGTTATGTCTGTTATTCTTTCAGTACCTCCCGACAATCCTCCCCCAGTAGATGATATTACGTTTCCAACTATATTTATATTTTGACCAGCAACTAATTGAGATCCTAAATTATCTCTTAAATCTATAAAATTATCCCATCTTACTGCTGCAGATGATATATCTTGGTGGTCTTCTGGTAAATCATCGCTTGGGTCAGGAGGTGGATTTATTATACCATATATGTTATTTGATGTTAATAAGAGTCCTGACATCTTATAATAATAAAATAGAATATTTTTTTATTAAAATATTTTATTCATGTATTTATTTTAATTATAGTTTCTTTTCTTTTTAAAAGATATTTTATAATATTATTCTTTACTGTTTTATTTAATTTTCTTTCTTCATTATTTTTATTTAGTATTGTTACTTCATCTAAACAATTTTCATTTTCTTCTAATTCATTTTTTAAATTAAATATACTTTCATATTTTTCTATTAAAATTTTGGATAATGATATACTAACATTTGGAATTTGGCTTAACATTATTTCATCAATATTTTCTATCGTTATATTATTTTTCTTTTCCCTTTTTAAAACATCAACATAATCTGATACTTTATCATTTGATAAATCATAATAACTTTTTTTGTTTTTACTTCTATTAAGTTTATCTGTTATTCTCAAAATAAATTCTCCAGTTTCTGCTAAACTTATTGTTCTGACTACAGAAAATCCACTAAAATATAATAAACTAAATAAAGAAACATATAATGTTTCTGGTTTTATTCTACTATAGGAGTTTGACCACATACTTATATCTCCCTCTATTAAATAAACAATATTATGATTATGAATATTTGTATTATTTAATCTAAAAGATTGTTCTTTATATCTTCCATCTCTAATTGAACTAGCTAAATCGTTTATGCTTTTTCTTTCTATTATAAGTAATTCTTTTTCATTCTTTTTTATTATTATATCTCCCAATGGAAGATTTTCTACTTTAATTTCTATGTTTTTATATTCATATAATTCTAACTGACTTTTCATTAGTTTTATCAACTTCTTTTCTCTATAATCAATGATTATTTCCATTAATATTGTTAATATTTTTTTTTATTTTTAAATTATTTATAAATATAATTTAAAAGTATTTTTTTATATATTAGTAATATGAATATGAATATGAATATTAGTAAAGAAATTATGCAAGATGGCGATATTAATCAAGAAAATGATGAGTTGATTTTTAATCCTTACAATCCAAATAATGTAGAAATAACAGAAGCAGATGCTTCTCTTATTTTAAAGAAATATGGTGTCCCAGATACATTTCATAATTTTCTTCTATATAAAAGAGCTTTCATACATAGGTCTTATTGTAAAAGACCTAAATTAGAAAATATTGAAAATGGTGTGACTATTGTAGATAAACCACCCAATTGTTTGTCTTTAAAAACAAAATCAAATGAAAGACTTGAATATTTGGGAGATGGTGTATTAGAATGTATCACAAAATATTATTTATATAGGAGATTTCCTAAGGAAAATGAAGGATTTTTAACTGAAAAAAAAATAGCATTAGTTAAAAATGAATCTATTGGTAAAATGGCTTATGAAATGGGATTAAATAAATGGTATATTATGTCATCTAATGCTGAAGAAAAAAAGACAAGAACTAATTTAAAGAAATTAGGATGTTTATTTGAAGCTTTTTTGGGAGCATTATTCTTAGATTTTAATAAAATTAATATTTCGGATGAGCAATCTTGGTTTGATAATGTTTTCTTAACTGGTCCCGGATTTCAAATAGCACAAATATTTATAGAAAATGTATTTGATAAACACGTAGATTGGACAGAATTACTATCTAAAAATGATAATTACAAAAATATTCTACAAGTTAAACTACAAAAAGCATTTCAAGTCACTCCTATTTATAGAGAAATTCAAGAATGGGATGAAGAAAATGGATATCATATGGGAGTATTTCTATGTATTGGTTATAATTATCATAATCTAGATATACATTCATATAAAAATGTAAAAGATTTAGAAAAACTATCCCCCAATTCTTCAGTTGTTGATAATATTAAACATTATCTAGAAAATTATGATGATAAATTATATTTGTTTCTAGGGAAAGATAGTCATAAAATTAAAAAGAAAGCTGAACAATCTGCTTGTTTCAATGCTTTAAATTTATTAAATTCAGTCGTATAATATTAAAGTTTTTATATTATAATTTTATATAATGGATATTCGGGAAAAATTAAAACAAAGAAATAATCCTAAAAAACCTCTTAAAGTACAACTAAGATTAAAACCTAAAATTAAAACTAAAAAATCTGTTATTAATACCATACCTAATGTTTCTGATTCTACGGATTCGGCAACTTTAAATAAGACCGAAACTGAAACAACTACAGAAAATGAAACTGATGAAAAAATATCTTCTTTTTCTGGTCCAACAATTATAGATAAAACAGATTCTAATTTTGATATAGTCGCATTCGAATTAAATATGAAAATGGCTAAAAATCCCAAATTATCTGTTTTAGGTCAATCTCCTGATTTAAAAAATACATTAGATATTAAACCAACTGATACTAAATTAACAGTAAATGATGAAGAAATAACAGATAATGTTGAAGAAAGCCCAGCACTAAAAACACAAACATTAATAAATCCTATAACATTGAAACCTAAAACTAAAAGACAAACTAGAGCTAGAAAAACTATAAAACCTACAAAATTAACTATCCCAGCATCTATGATTAAAATTGGAGACCAACCTATAAAACAGAGACTTCCTCAGAAACCAGAAAGTTATGTTAATATCAAAAAAAATGCATATTATTTAAATAATAGAAGAATATTTACTAATTTTATTAATTCATTACTTCAAAATTATAAAAAAATGAATGATGAAGATTTTACTAGTAAAGATGGTTCCTATTCTCTTTTTTTACATCAACAAATCATAAGAGATTATATTAATATATATTCTCCATATAGAGGATTATTATTATATCACGGATTGGGAGCTGGTAAAACTTGCGGTTCAATTGGAATAGCCGAAGGACTTAAACATTTTAATAAAAAAATATTTGTTCTTACTCCAGCATCTTTACAAAGAAACTTTTTTGAAGAATTGAAAAAATGTGGAGACCCTTTATATAAAACTAATCAATATTGGGAATTTATAAATACTCAAAATAATCCTCATTTAGAACAAGCTTTATCTGAAACATTATCTTTAAATTTAAAACATATCAGAAAATTAGGAGGAGCGTGGATGGTTCATGCTAATAGAAGGTCTAATTATACTAACTTAAGTAGCGAACAGAAAAAATCATTAGATAAACAAATTAATTCTATGATACGCAATAAGTATCAATTTGCTAATTATAATGGTCTTAGAGCTTCACATATTAAAAAATTAGAAGATGATGCTTTAAAAAATTCTAAATTTGGAAGAAAAAATCCATTTGACCATAAAGTTGTTATTATTGATGAAGCCCATAATTTTGTTAGTTTAATTGTTAATAAACTTAAATATAAAACTAGTTTATCAAAAACATTATATGATTATTTAATGGATGCCATCGATTGTCGTATTGTATTTTTAACAGGAACTCCTATTATTAATTACCCTAATGAAATTGCTATACTTTTTAATATGTTAAGAGGATACATTAAAACATTTACATTTCAATTAGAAACTTCTGGAAAAAGTAAAATTAATACAAAAGTTGTTATTAATACTTTGAGAAAAACAAGTGCTGATTATGTTGATTATAAACCTAGCACCAAAATATTAACTGTAACTAGAAATCCATTCGGATTTATATCTAGATATACTAGAAGCACCAAAATATATAAAGGAACGGCACAAACAGTTAAAGATGATAACCAATATAGCGAACAAGAATTTATTCAAAATATTATTGACACTTTAAAGAAAAGAAAAGAACCTATTTATGCTACATATAAATCTACTCATAAATTTAAAGCATTGCCTGATTCTCTTAAAGACTTTAATTCTATGTTTATTAACTCTTCTGATGGAACTATGATTAATAAAGATTTATTTAAAAAGAGAATATTGGGATTAACTTCATATTTTAGAAGTGCTAAAGAAAGTTTATTACCTAAATTTGACCAATATAAAGATATTATTGTTGAAAGAGTTATTATGAGTAATCATCAATTAGGAATTTATGAAATAGCACGTGCTGCTGAAAGAAAAGAAGAGACCAGAAACGCATTGAAAAGAAAGGGAAATTCTGAAAATATATATGAGGATACTACTTCTACTTACAGAATTTTTAGTAGAGCTTTTTGTAATTTTGTTTTTCCCAATGAAATACCCAGACCTATGCCTAGCAATAAAGCATTAAAAGAATCTATTTCTGAAGACAAAAAACTAGATGAAGATGCCGTTGATAATGCCAATGCTAAACAAAGATTAAATAATATGGATGGAAGATTTACAGCTGAAGAAGTTGAAAAAATAGAGAAAGAAGTAGTTAATTGTGATTATGAAACTAGAATTAAAAATGCTCTTAAAGCATTACAAGAAAATAGTGATAAATATTTATCTCCTCAAGGATTAGATACATATAGTCCAAAATTTAAAAAAATGTTAGCAAATATTCAAGATATAGATAATACCGGATTACATCTTATATATTCTCAATTTAGAACATTAGAAGGTATTGGTATATTTAAATTAGTTTTATTACAAAATGGATATTCTGAATTTAAAATTACTAAAAATTCAGTAGGATTATGGCAAATTAACATGACCGACGAAGAATTAGCAAAACCTTCTTTTGTTTTATATACTGGAACTGAAGACCCTGACCAAAAAGAAATTCTTAGAAATATATATAACGGTGATTGGGAAACTATACCGAACTCTATTAGAGAAAGATTACAACAAAATCATCAAAATAATAATCTTGGTGAAGTTATAAAGATTTTTATGATTACTAGTAGTGGAGCAGAAGGTATTACTCTTAAAAATACAAGATTTGTTCATATAATGGAACCTTATTGGCATCCGGTAAGAGCAGAACAAGTTATTGGAAGAGCAAAACGTATTAATAGTCATATAAATCTTAATCCTGATTTTAGAACCGTTAAAGTTTTTAAATATTTAATGGTCTTTTCAAAAATACAATTATATGGAGACCCTGATGCAGATAATGAAGAAGATAAAAAACCAAAAGTATCTACTACATTGATTAATAAAGATGTTAGTAAAATTGACAAGAATACGCCTATTACTACCGATGAAGCTTTATTTGAAATATCTAACATTAAAGAAAAAACTATAAAAGATATTCTTTATGAAATTAAAAGTTCATCTATTGATTGTTCTATTCATTCTTCTGAAAAAGAAAATATTGCTTGTTTTTCTTATACATCTGCTAAGCCAGACCAATTCTTATATAAACCTAATATTACTTCCGAACAAAAAGATGATATGAGTAAAATTAATCAGAAAGTTATTCTATGGGAAGGGCTTAAATTTTCTCACGATGGAATTGACTATATTTTTAAACCAGATGAACCTAACGCAAAAACTGGAGAATTATATGATGCCGAAAGCTACAGAAGAGCTAGAACTAGTAATCAAAATCCTATATTAGTTGGAAGATTAATTCAAGACCCTAAAAATCCTAAAAATATTATTATTGATAAAGACGTAGTTTAATGTATTAATTAATAGTTAAAAATATATAATTATTAATTAATTTTTATTTTGTTTTATTTCATTTTTATTTTGTTTTTTATTACAATAACATTTTGATTTATGATTACAGTAATCTGCTTTTTTTGGACTATATATTCCATCTAATCTAGATGCTATTGGCATAGAGTTTGGTATAACTGATGGTAATTTACTATCTCTGAATAATCTTACTAAAGTTCTTCCGAACATAAATAATATAATATATATTAATAATTTTTTTATTTTTATTTTTTAAAACTTTTTTAACTCTTTAAAAATAATTTGGGAGAGATAAATTTTAATTCAATGTATTTAGTTTATTTGTTATTATATATTTTATTATTATATATTATACTAATGTCAATTGGGACAACTAATATTAGCTTTAGTGATTTAAAAACTAAATATCAAAGTAAATCAGGAGTAATAAGCGGCACTGAAATACGAGCTTCTGATTTCAGAGGGGCTTTATTTACAGATAGAACATTTATTTTAGATAATGATGATTCTATTAGTATAAATTATAAGTTTAAAGGAAAAACTTTTTCGGATAAACCATATCTTTATCATTATTATGATCAAGGAAGTTGGAATGTATCGGATAGTGATTCTTACATGCATACTTTCACTTCAAATAACCATACCGACTCTTCTTATTCTTGGTATTATCTAGTAGCAATGGGTAATGGAAATATACGTATTAAAATGAATGTTAGTTCAGAAGAGGATTATGACTTCGGTTCACTTTATATAGATGGCAATGTCAAACTTAATAAATCTGGAAGTTATAATGGAAGTTCGACTGATTATGCTATTAAAGCAAATCAAACCGTTGATTTTTTTTATACAAAGGATGGTTCAACATCTGAGGGCAATGATGAAGCTATATTTACTGTTGATTATTATCATTATGGGACTCAAGGAGGATTTCCAACAACATTATCAGTTGAGTCATAATATTAATTAAATATCTTGTGTTAAATATACTTAAATATAATATAGAATAACTATATATTCTTAGTTAATGGGAGGAGGAATATTACCTTATACCATTCATGAAGGAGAAATTTATTTTCTTTTGTCTCGTGAATCAATTGATTATAAATGGAAAGAAAGCGGGCTTTGGAGTGATTTTGGAGGAAAAAAAGAGAAAACCGAAACATACAAAGATGCCGCTATACGGGAAGGATATGAAGAATCTAATGGAATTTTAGGAGATGAAAAATATATTGAAAATTTAATAGATAATCATTGTATATTTCATTTAACTAAAAATAAACATAGAGTATATGTTGTTTATATTAAATACGATAAACATATTCCTAGGAAGTATAGAAGAAAATATTTAAAAGTTAGAAATTATAATCCAGAAGAATTTAAACAAAATAGACATTTTTATGAAAAAGATATGTTAAGATGGATGAGTATAAAAGACATTTATAGCAATATGAACATATTTAGATACTATTATAAATATGTTATTAAAAATATTGTTTCAAGAATGAAAACATACGCCATAGAAGATATTACATTGAATTAAAATTTATCTCTCCCAAATTATTTTAAAAGAGTTAAAAAATTTTAAAATAAAATAAAAAATAAAAAAAATTTCTTATTTTGATAATAAATAAATAAATTTTATTATTGAAAACATTATTAATACTACTGAAATCATAGTAAACATTCTCTCTACAAATATCTTATTAACATCTATACCCATATATTTAAATATCCCATATGGACCCCACCATTCTTTACCCAAGTATTTTCTTTCTAATTTTATAAAAAAACATCCATTGTCTCTAACATTTATTAAAAATATAAACATTAATATTAATAAACTTATTATATACATAATTATATTACTTGTAGATACATATAATATGAAATTTGATATTATTAAACCATAATGCATTATAAAGATAATTAATAATCTAATGTTTTTATTTAAAGAAATTTTATTTAAAAATAATTCAATGTATTTTATTTTTTCATTATATGATAAATTCATTTATAAATTTATCATATTTTATTTTGATTCAATTAACTTTTCAATTAAAGATAACATTTTTAATTGATTATTTTTTATTTCATCTAATTTTTCTAGTATATTAGTATTTGTTTCATTTTTTTCTATGGTTTCACCCTTTTTTTTTAATTTATTTAATAAATTTGAAATATCATCTTCAATGTCTGGTTCATTTTTCTCTTGTATTTCAAATCTTACTCTTCTCTCTTTTTTTTGTTCAGATTTATCATCTAATATTTTAATTTTTGGAGTTTCTCTAGTTTCAGTTGATTTTAACCAATTCTTTGTATTAGTTCCATTATATTGATTTGTAATTTTATATAATTCTTTTTCTCTGTCTTCTAATGTTTGATTCATTATATTATCTATATTAGAAATAGGTTCATCTAATATAGTATCGCTAAAATCAATGTCTTTTGGTTTATTAGGATTTAATAATTTGTTATAACTATTTTCATAATCATTAAACGATGAAGTTTGTTTATTAGACTTTTTTTTTAATACTATTGGTTTATTCTTATTATAGAATTTCATACAAGTCGATAATAATATTTTATTTTGTTGTTGTAAATTTCCAATACTATATCTATTATTGTATATATTTTCTATTTGAGAATAAAAATGATTTATAAATTGTTTATCTTTTTTCATATCAGGATATTCACTTGATAATACTCCGATTAAAATATTAACATTTTCTTGTGATTTTATACTCATTATACATAATTAATTAAATTATATTTAATTATATATTATTAAAATACTTTTTGCGTAATTTTTTCATACATTTATCCTTAATTCTTTTATTAAAATAAGAAATATCTCTTCCCTTTATTAATTCTATTATAAAATATAAACTATACATTCCACATTCACTATCGCTATATTGATGTCTTTTTTTCAATGCAGTTTTTTTTATTTTTCTATTTAATTTTTTCCCTTGATTTTGTAGTTTTTTGGCAAATTTATTTATTTGTTTTGGAATTCTATCTCCATAACTATCAAAGTAATATATTTCATTTTTATGTAAATCTATATACAAAGCAACCCAATGAGAACCGGGTTGATTGTGTTTATCTAAATTAAATATAACACCTATTTTCTTTTTACCTCTTTCTAATGTTTCTTTTAAATCAAATTCGCATAATTCTTCCCATACGCATTCATTATACATTATATGTGTATCATAATCAATAGGTGATGGTCCTATAAATTCAAACTCATTATCTATATTTTCCCAACGTTTCATTACTTCTATTATATCTAAACTACTTAACCATTCGGTTGGATTTTTTTTCCAGCTATCTGGCATTTTCGCAGCAAAATTCATTAAATATTCTTTTTCTCTTAAATGTTCATTATCATATAATTCATTCAACCAACAAGATTCTCTAGAACAAGTATTATTTAATAATGATTTTAAATCTTTCCATATATCAAAATATTTATTACTTGTTATTTTCATATCTGGATGCTTTGAATTCCAAATATTTTTTAATTTATTTAAACTATCTTTAGTATAACAAGTAATCTTTTTTTCACCTTTATTTTTCATAGGAGAACATTTATCTTTAATAAATTTATTTTTACGAGTTTTATTTTTATTTTTATTTTTATTCTTTTTAGTTCTCATTATATAATAATTCTAGATTATTGTTTTTTAAATAAATTAAAATTAAATTTATATTTAATTTATTTATAAATCTTTAGTTTGTTGTCTAGTATGATTATTAAACATATTTCTACCTAAATTACAATTATTAGGATTAAATGGTTTAAATCTATCAACTCTATCTAAATGTTGAAAACTATGATTCAAATTATTTTTATAATTACCTTCTTTGTATAAATCAGAAGAACTATTGGGGACATAGATATTTTGAGAACATTTTTGTAATGGATGAAACATATTTTTTAATTGAGATTCTCTATCGACTTGATTAGAATAACCAACATATGGTCCTCTTGACCCAGGATTAAAAATTTTATCTGTTTTATATGCTGGATGTAATAAAGTTTTAACTGTAGATGGTTTTCTACAATCAATCATAGGCATAACTACATGTCTAGTTTGAGTTGGTCTAGTTAAATAGGAATTTTCTAAAGAACTAGATGGAATATTTCTTTTATATTTTCCATCACTTATAAAACTACGGGTATCTACATTATCACAGTTTAATTTATTACTCATATATTATAATATAATAAATTAAATTGATATTAAAATCATTTAAAAAAATATTACTAAATTAAGTAATATGTGTGGAATATTTTCTATTATCAATAATGAAGAAGAAAAAGAAACTATTAAAAATGCTTTTAATAAAGGAAAATCAAGAGGACCAGAATATTCTAAAATCGTTAATATAAATAACGTCACTCTAGGATTTCATAGATTAGCTATTAATGGATATGATAAAGAAAATCCAAAAATTATGGAAAATAGTAATCAGCCATTTCATCTTAATGATTGTTGGTTAATTTGTAATGGGGAAATATATAATTGGGAAAAATTACAATCTTTCATTTCTACTTCTTGTAGAAGTGATTGTGATATTATCTTACATATATATGTAAAATTTGGTATTGAACAAACGCTGCAGATGATAGATGGTGTATTTTCATTTATTATAATTGATAACAGAGTTTCGGGACAAGAAAAACTTTTCGTAGCTAGAGATACTTATGGAGTAAGACCCTTATTTTACAGTTATAATTCAAACCACCAATTTATGTTTGCTAGTGAAATGAAACAATTAATTGACATATGTGATGATAATGAAATATACCAATTTGAACCAGGAACATACGATGAATATATAAAAGACCCAAGAAATGATTATCACCGCTTTAAACAAAATAAACCTTTCTCAATGCCTAATTCTTTTACAGATTATTCTATTGAAACTGAAAGTGAGGCTTTAACTAAAATAAGAATATCTTTAATGAAAGCTGTTGAAAAAAGAGTTAATAATACAGATAGACCTATATGTTGTTTGTTATCAGGAGGACTAGATAGTAGTCTTATAGCAGCATTAGTAAAAAGATTCAGTAAAAATGAATTACATACGTGGTCTATTGGATTAAAAGGAAGTGAAGATTTAAAATATGCTAAAATAGTATCGGAACATATAGGTAGTATTCATCACAGTTATGAGTTAGAAGAGTCTGAGTTTTTAGAAGCTATAGATGAAGTAATATATAATATAGAAAGTTATGATACTACTACGGTTAGAGCTAGTGTAGGAAATTGGTTAATATCTAAAAAAATTAAAGAAAATAGCGATGCTAAGGTAGTATTTAATGGAGATGGTTCTGATGAATTAACTGGAGGGTATCTATATTTCTATAAAGCTGGAAATAATATAGCATTTGATAAAGAATGTAGAAGACTACTATCAGATATACACTATTTTGATGTATTACGTTCAGATAGATCTATATCTAGCCACGGACTAGAAGCTAGAACTCCTTTCTTAGATAGAGGATTTATTCAAAGTTATTTATCAATCCCATCTAATATAAGATTTCATGTTGAAAATAATAAATGTGAAAAATATTTGTTAAGGAAAGCATTTGATGGATATAATTTGTTGCCTGATAATGTATTATGGAGAACAAAGGAAGCATTTAGTGATGGAGTAAGTAAGCAAAATATTTCTTGGTATGAAATTATACAAGAATATGTAAGTAAATTTTATTTAAAAGAGCTGAAAGAAATGAAAAGTCCAAATTATGAAAAATATAAAAATCATAATATGCCTACTACATTAGAACAATTCTATTATAGAGAAATATTTGAAAAATATTATCCAAATCAAGAGAAATCAATTCCATATTTTTGGATGCCAAAGTTTATTAATGCTTCAGACGCATCAGCAAGAACTCTAGATATTTATAATAGTTTGAATAATAATGGAGAGAATAATAATACTGTAGTTAATAATGATAATGATTTTCAAGGATTTGCATTGGGATGTTAAATAATATATATTTAATATATAAATGATTAAATATATAAAAACAATATTTACTACATTTTCATTATTATGGTATAGTTTTTATTTAATATCCTTCACTAATTTTTATCCAGATGGTAAATTTTATTTAGATAAAATAAGTTATTTTTATTATTTATTTCTTAGCTCTGTATTATTAATTTCTTTTAATCCATTCTATAAATTAAAATATAACAAAATATATGGTGAAATGGCATTTGGTGTAGCAATGAATTTTATTTTATCATATAGTTTAATGGAAGTTTTTAATAATTTAATAATTTTAGAAAAAAAGTTAGAAAAAGATATAGGAATTATAGAAAAATTAAAAATTATTTTTAATTTAAAAACTATCTAAAAATTTTTTTATTTCATTTAATATTTCTTTTTTATTATATTTAGGTTTCAAAATATGTTCAACATATTTGTTAGCTTCATCTTGTAATATATAATCAATAATATTATTTGAAGATGTATTAACGTCTTTAAAAATATTTTTTAAATTTGACCTGAATAATTTAAATATCATATCTTCATATGATAATTTTAATTTATATTTAAAAAGATGTATATAATAAACATTTTTATGAATCATTTTATCGTGATGTGTATCATCTAAAAAACAAATTTTATCATTTTTACCTAATTTTCCACATTTTAATAAATCTTTATAACTTTTATTAAAACTTGTTCTACATTTTTCTAAAATTTTTCCATTTTCATCTTTCCACGATAATATAGTACGATCAAATAATTTATAATTTATTTTGTGTTCTATATATTTTTTTATTGAATATGTCCAACTTCTTCCTCCATTATTATTAGTATAAATGAATACCTTTATTTTATTAGATTTCATTTTTTCTTGTTTAAGAAAATAAAAAATATCAAATATATCGGGTCTAAAATAATCTTGAAATAAATCCATTAATAAAACAAATTCTGTAAATTTTAATTGTCTATTTATTTCACTTTCTATAGCATATTTAAAAACAGATAATTGTGTAAAATATCCAATGGTTTCATCCAAATCAAATACTATTATTTTTTTAGTCATAATATAATATTGTTAGAAATAATAATATATTATTTTTCTAAATACTCCAACACTGATAGAATTAATTTTTCTTCTCTACTAATTTTTTGAAATAAGACAACTTCATCAAATTTTATTTTAAATAAATTATTTCTGAATGTTTTTAATAATAATTGAACTCCTCCTTCTACTATCAACATATCTAATATAACAGCACCCTTTTTTAGAGATATATTATCTTCATCTTTTAAATTAAACCATCTAACAAAAAATCCATATTGAATATCTCTCATGTCATTGCAATATCTATAATCTTTTAATACTTTATGATATTTTTTTAAATCGTCTTTCTTTGAAAAAATTTGTTGTAAAATTATATTTTTATGTTCTTTTATTTTTCTATTTGTTAAATTTACAATAGATGAGTTAGTTTCATTTTCTAGGGCATCTAATAATTCATTTTCATCTATACTCATTCTTATAATTTAATAATTTATTAAAAATATATTTAAATATTTTATTAATATATAATATATAAATGGGAATTATTATTCACGACGAACTTAAAACAGAAACTGGTGTTTCAGTAAAAGATTATTACGGTTCTTTTTCAGATGGTATAAGAGTTATGAAAGTAAGAGAAATTACTTCTCAAGAAGTTGCTGAAAATGAATTTGATTCAGAAAAGGGATGGACAGAAGATCAGATAGTATTAGATGCTAGTAACAATATAATTTTTGATGTTGATGCTAGTGGGAATAGAACAAGAAGAACAGTTAAAAAATATTATAAATTTGTAGAATCATTTAAATATAATATTAGTGCGATGTTTAATAGTTATGTCTCTAAAGATATTAGAGTTAAATCTAAAATAAGAAATATCTTTAAGGATGATAAGAGTGTTCGTTATAGACAATCTTATGATAATTATCAAAGATTCAGAAAAATTTCATCATTATCAGTAGAAGGAACTTTTGATGATTGTGATAAGGTATATGAAAAATTATACACTAAGTTAAAAAGTATGAATGTTATAACTAGTTTTACGGATGATTTATAATTAAATTTTGTTTTATTATTTAAAATAAAATAAAATTTTTGTATTTTTATGTATTTTTATGTACTTTTATGTACTTTTATGTATTTTTATGTATTTTTATGTACTTTCACCGAAAATATTTGTCATGAAAATTTTTCTTTAAGTTCGAAAGTGTCTAAAAGAACATATTGATTTTTGAACTTAAAGAGCCTATTTTCTTTAAGTTCGATTTCAAAACAATTATAGAAGTTATTGTGTTTTGAACTTAAAGAAACGGCTTTTTTTTGCTTCTTTAAGTAGTGTTTTGAAACAATAAAAACAATATAGCCTTTTTTGAACTTAAAGAAAAAATTATGAAAGCACTACTTTTTTTTCCTCTAATTTTTCATAAATTTTAAATATACAAAGCATTATAGTAGTAAATTTATATAATTGTTGTTAAAATATGAAAAATATTTACTGAAAAAAAGGAACTAGTTTCGTCAAAAAAAAAAAGAATTTGTACAAAAAAAAATCGAAATGCACATTTTGAAATGTGCATATCGATTATATAGCGCAAGGTTTCTATCATTTTTTTTCGGAAACTAAAAATCATATTTTATATTTTATATTTTTTTACTAGATATATCGTCTTAAAAATGAAAATCTCAAAAAAAAAGTTTCAAAAAAATAAATTATATTTTTCGAAAAAAACTTAAAAATAATCTAAATATTAATATATATGTCAATAAAATGTCAACAAACTGTCAATAAAACTCAAAAACGGCTCCAAAATCCGAAAAAAAGTGCCGTTTTTTTTTGCAAAATTTGCGACTATAATACGTGTCATAAATCTCATTACAATAAACATCTCACTTCAAAGAAGCATGTCAATAAAATGTCAATAAAATCGCAAAAAACGGCTCCAAAAAAGTGCCGAAAAGTGCCGTTTTTTTTTGAATGTGAATATTGTCCAAAGAAGTATAAAAGCAGACAAGGTTTGTGGGTTCATAAAAAAAAATGTAAAAAAAAAATCTCAGTCTCAGAGATAAAAAATGAAAATAATAAGGATGAAATACTAGATATTATATTAAAAAACAATGAACCCAATGAAAAAATACTAGAATCCAATGAAAAAATACTAGAATCCAATAAAAAAATACTAGAATCCAATGAAAATGATGAATTTGTGACACTAAAAAAAGATAAATACATAAAAATGTTAGAACAAGCAGCTGAAGCAAAAGGAAAAGCTAAAGGATATGAAGAAGTTATAAATATGGTTAAAAATGGAAGTTTAGGAAATAATACCAATAATATAGGAACTCAGAATAATATAACATTGAATGTATTCTTGAATGAACATTGTAAAGACGCATTAAATTTAGAAGATTTCATGAAAAATATACATTTTAAATTAAAAGATGTATTAAGTAATGGTAATTATATAGATAATTGTGTCTCAGTTAAACTATTAAATGATTTAAAAGAAATACCAGTGACTAAAAGACCTATACATTGCACTGACCAAAGAAGAAAGAATTTTATGGTTAAAGATAAAGAAGAAGGATGGGTTAAAGAAAAAGGACTAGATGGAAGTAAAATTCAAAAAGAAATTAATAAATTATATGATAAAGCATATTTTGAATTTTATCACGCTTATGATGATGAACATCCTTATCCACATAATACTATTCAAGAAGATTTAAAACAACAAACTAGTCATAATATAATACAAAAGAAAGATAAACATACTATAATGGGAAGTGTAGCGAGAAATGTAGATATTAAAGAAGCAATTGAAGAAATATCAAATAAAAAATAAATATTTTTAATAAATTATTAATTATATTTATTTAAAAAGAACTAAATCCTCCATATGAATTAGCAGCCATTGGTTCTTGCATCATTGGAGCCGAAGCATTTACTAATCCTCCAAATCCATTATCATTATACATATTATTGCCTGAACCATTTTCCATTACAATTTGATTATTTTGTGTTTCTGTAGCAGTTTGTTGTTCATGTTGCGTTAAATAATCAGCTCTGCTTTGTTGGTGAGTAGGTATAGGCTGTTTCAATCCACTAATTGGCTGTGATACTTTAACTACCGATTTTTTCTTAGTATCATTATTTTCTTCTTCATCGCCATTCCACATTTTTTCTAATCTATTAGTTAATTCAAAAAGTTTATCTTTTATTTTAGTTGTAGTTAACGCAACTAGTAATATAACATTAATAAAATTAATTTCGTCATAACATTTTTTACTGTATGTAGGGATAAAAGTAATAAGTCTATTTATCATATAAACAGCTACAAAAAGAACCATTACATGAACTAATGATTCTCCTAATAAATGTATATGAGACTTTGATTCATCTAATTGTGGCATAATAGATTCTATAAAATGAATAGCTAAATATAAAGGCACAATTAATAATACACCATATTGTGCATTATTAAGTAATTCATTTTTAGTATCGTTGTCAAATTTTAACATATGTTGCATAAAAGAATTTCCAGTGCTGGTAACTTCATTTTCAATTTCTTCCATATGATTTATAATTAGAAATTAATTATGTATTTATTATTCCTAAATTAATAAATAAATAATTTAAATATTATTAGTTATTTATTATAATAAATGCGAGGTGAATATCATTATTTAAATTTAATTTTTGATGTATTATCAAATGGAGTAAAAGAATCTAGAAGAAATGGAAATGTATTAACCAAAATAGGAGGAATGATGAAATTTTCATTAGAAAATAATAAGTTGCCATTAATAACCACTAAAAAACTGGCATGGAAATCTTGTTTGCACGAATTAATTTGGTTTAAAAATGGAGAAACAACTACAGATTCGTTATTAAAAAACAATGTGAAAATTTGGGATGGTAATTCAAGTAAAGAATTTTTAGATTCTAGAAATTTAAAAGATTATAGAGAGGGAGAATTAGGACCAATATATGGTTATCAATGGAGAAATTGGAATAAAATGTACACTAATTTGAATAATAGTATGTATGATAT
>TARA_B100001093_G_scaffold465484_1_pt1 | contig 20284 bp, 20 predicted proteins | sample TARA_B100001093 | Tara Oceans TARA_B100001093 (sample SAMEA2623116) | marine metagenome | biome: marine biome (ENVO:00000447); feature: surface water layer (ENVO:00002042); material: "saline water (ENVO:00002010), including plankton (ENVO:xxxxxxxx)" | depth 5 m
GCAGCAGGTAGTGACATATCTTTCTTAAATTCAGGAGCAATTAGAGCCGATTTAAATTCTGGCAAGATAACTCTAGAGCAATTACTAAATGTTTACCCTTTTCCAGATAATCTCACAATTATTGAGTTATCAGGAAAACAAATCAAAGACTTGATTGAATACAGCCTGACTCTGCCATACGGCATAGGTCAAATTTCTGGCTTAGAAGTACAATACAACAGCAATAAACCAGCTATGCAAAGATTATCGAGCTTGAAGATTAACGGCACAAACATAATAGATTCAAATAAATATACCGTATCTACAAGTGGCTATTTAGCGAAAGGAGGGGATGGCTACACTGTTTTTACTGAAGGTAAGCTTATTAATGAAGAACAAAGTTTTCCTGATGCACTTTACAGAGGTTTCAAGACAATGGGAGAGATTAAACTGCCTTCAATTGGCAGGCAAATAGATCTATCAGGTGATCTCAGCGTCAATTAAAACTGCAATAAATAATGCAGGTTCTTGGCCCTTGCAAACCCATGCATGGTTGGTTCCTCTCTGCACAACAACATCAAATGGTTTCAGATCTACTTCTTCCTCATCTAGCAATAGAGTAACTTCACCTTTCAAAAGAATAATATAATCAATCGTTTCTGTTTTATGCATCGCAGGATGACGAGTAGTGTCTACTCTGGCATCCGCTGCACCCACTTGAGAGAAATTATCATGAGCTATTTGATTTAAGACTTCATTTGGTATGCCTTCTGGAAGAGGATTTATCTGAAAGTAACGAAATTTTGTGCCTAACTTGGGTGGGCTCAGTAAAATATCTGTATCTGCTCTATCAACTGTATCTTTTGAATCAACTGTTTTGCTGTCTGTGTTCCATAGTTCAAATAGACCTCCAACCTCTTCACCAATACTTTTTGGAGGAGGACCATCAGATATAATCACGGATTTACCGCTATCATTATGGCCTGTTACAATTCTTCTCATATTAGGTTTGTTAGTAAAATACTACTAATCAAATAACAAATAAGCCAATTTAAGTAAAAAAAAGTAAATAAAGACACTAGTCTTTAACTAATATGTAGACATCTCAACTAATTGATGTATTGTAAGCTCATAATATAAAGGAGGACGCAATGCAAAAAGGAATCGTAAAGTTTTTTAATAACGCTAAAGGTTTTGGATTTATTGCGCCAGAAGACGGTGAAAAGGATGTTTTTGTACACATCAGCGCATTACAAAAATGCGGACTTGAGTCATTAAATGAAAATGACAATGTCGAGTTTACAGTTGAAGAGTACAAGGGCAGAATAGGCGTCGGTGAAATAAAACTAGTCTAAAGATATACCCCAAAAATTACTTAGCCATGACCGAGTGAATACAAAGTCTGGAAGAGTATACCTGTGCCAATTGTTCCGGCTACCAAGACTACGTAGTCTAGCACCCCAACTACGCCTAATTTTAGCCAGGTATTGTCTGATTTAGTTTTTCTGAAAGCTGCTATCTTGAATAGGCAAAAAGCAACTATAAAAACGATTCCACCTAATATAAATATTCCCATTTTTTTATTCCTTAAAAACCATCATCCTCTTTGGCAGTGTCAATATTTATCGAGCCTTCGTATACATTAACTCTTACCAGAATAGGGTTGCAACAGACTTGGCAATCCTCCACATATTCTTGTTCGTTGATTGTAGTGTCTACTTCGAAATAGATTTCTTCCCAACAATATGGGCACTGTGCTTTTTCTTCGTCAATCATTTAGCCAGAAATCTTCTTAAATCTTCTACCAACCCAATCCAAAATTGTTTTTCTCGAAAAGAACCTAGACATGGTATGCATGTTTCTATTGCTTTTGCCGGTGATGATGAATATTTTCCCATTTTCATAAGCATCAAGCGCTTCTTTAGAACAATCTTCTGCAGACTGAACTACCACATCACTAGAAGTATCCTGCATTTTTGATATTCTTTTCTGCAACCTTTCTGATGAGGTTGTTGCGACTTGAACAAACTTTGACTCTGTAGCACCAGGACAAACTGCCAACACATGTATTCCCTTGCGAGAATATTCAAAATTAAGTGCTTCACTTAGACTTAATACATATGCCTTTGTGGCAGCATAGACCGCAGAATAGGGTATAGGGTAAAAAGCAGCAACTGACGCAACATTTATTATGCCGCCTGAACCTTTACGCTCCATATCTTGCAAGAAAAAGTAGCTTAATTCTGTGAGAGTGGTGACATTAAGCTGAATCATGTTCTCATAATCATCAACTGGACATTCGTCAAAAGTCCCCCATCTACCATAACCAGCATTGTTTACCAAGATATCAACATCTAAACCAGCTTCTTTGATTTGGTTGTAAAGTTTTTGTGCTGAATTTGGTTGACTTATGTCCTCGGTAAAAACATGTGTTTTGGTCCCATTTGCTCCTAATTCTTTAGCCAATTTGTCTAATTTATCTTTTGATCTTGCTGTTAGTATTAAATTGGCTCCACGATTAGAAAAATCTTTGGCCATCGCAAGACCTATCCCAGATGATGCTCCGGTGACAAGTATATTTTTATTTTTAAATGACATTGCTTGCTCCTGTAGTCTTAATTATTATTTGATGCTTTTTATGATTATTTCAATTAATAGCTAATTATACAGCATGCAATCTTGTCAAAAGTCTGCATTATTGCGATAGTTTATGAAGCAGGAGATATTTATGTATTATTTAAAATATTTAGCACTTCTATCAGTTTTATTTTTAGCAGCATGTTCCAATGAAGCTGAAACAACTGATACAGAAGTTGAAACGACAGAAGCTGAGGAAGAAATGGTGCCGCCTTATACAGAGTATATGACATGCACACCAGGAGCAGACTTTAGTGATGATAATGTGAGAGCCATGATCGATGAATGGAACGATTTTGATTTTAATGATGGTTTCTTTTATGCAGCAGGTCATGCGCCGGTTGAGAGTGCTTCACTAGGTGGTGATAATAAAGTTTATTGGCAACTTTGGTGGGAATCAAAAGAGGATGCAGATGCAGGTTGGGCTGATTGGGCTACCAATACTGAGGCCAATACTTGGAGATCAAAACATTCATCCGTAATGACTTGTGACGGTGAAGGTAGAAGAAGTTATAACTTCTTCTGGCCAATGGGTGAGGAGGCCAATTGGAATGGGCCTAATGAATGGGTAACTTATGCTCACTATTGCAAATATAATGATGAGAATGGTTTAGATCTTTTAAGATCAGCAGTGGGAGCATTTAATGAATTCACATTAGCTGCTGAAAACCCAGAACCATATGCTTATAGTGTTATGTTTCATAACGGTGAAAATCCAGAACCTTACTCAGGTTATGATTTTTTCTGGATGAATTATTATGAAAATCATGCTGATGCTGAGACATCATATGTAAGATTTGCTGAGAATGGTACTGAGATTCAAGCTATGTTTGATGCCTCTGCTACTTGTGAGGGACCAAATGCTAGTAACTCTTATCAGTTTTATCCAGACCCAAATGATGCAGATGATGCATAAGTTAGGTTAATTACTAAAAAAGCCGCTTATTGCGGCTTTTTTTTTGCTTTTAATTCAAAGAGTCTTTAGATTAATTTACATGGGTTATTTGGATAAGCTAGCTGCAGACTTCGCAACTTGGGCATGGGGGCCGTGGCTAGTAGCACTTCTGCTAGGTGCTGGTGCTTATTTTTTATTTACATCTAAATTAAGACCATTTCTGTATCTGCCTCACGCATTCTCTATTTTGGCAGGCAAGCACTCAAGCGAACAAGATGCAGGCGATGTAAGTCATTTTAAGGCCCTTACAGCTGCTCTATCTGGAACTATTGGATTAGGAAATATTGCTGGTGTTGCTGTAGCGATCCAGATAGGTGGACCTGGAGCGATTTTTTGGATGTGGGTTACAGCTATTTTTGGTATAGCAACTAAATTTTTTACTTGCACTCTTTCAGTAATGTATAGAGAGATTGGCCCTAATGGAGAAGCTAATGCAGGCCCTATGTACATTATAAAGAATGGCTTGCCAAAATTTATGCTTCCATTTGCATATTTCTTTGCAATTTTTGGAATTATTGGCTGCTTGCCTTCTTTCCAAGCAAATCAGCTAGTTCAAATAACAAATGATCTGTATTTTTCAGACGTTGAGAACTTTAAATATATCGCAGCATTTATCCTTGTTGTTCTTACTTCAATTGTGATACTCGGTGGTCTCAAGAGGATAGCTGAGGTTTCAGCTTGGCTAGTTCCAATTATGGCACTCCTTTATTTCGTGTCCGTTATAACAGCTATATTATTAAATATCGATCAGCTTTTACCTTCATTCCAACTAATATTTGTAGATGCTTTTACAGGAAATGCTGTACTAGGTGGTGGCATTGCAGGCGTGATAATAACTGGTATAAGAAGAGGGGCATTTAGTAATGAAGCAGGTATAGGAACTGAGTCACTTGTACATGGTGCTGCAAAGACTTCTAATCCAGTGAAACAAGGGCTTGTTGCAATGACAGGGCCTATTTTTGACACGTTAATAATGTGCACATTAACAGCACTAATCATCCTAATTTCTGGTGTGTGGCAAGTCTCTGATAGCAGTGGTGTGACACTTACTTCTGAAGCTTTTAGCACAATTTTAGGTCCAATTGGTTCATTAATCTTATTTGTCTGTGTTGTGAGTTTTGGCATGAGCACTATCTTCACCTACTCATATTATGGTGCTAGTTGTGCGAAATTTTTATTTGGGGAAGCTGGCAATAGAATATATCAATATATTTTCATAGTTTTTGTGGGAATATTTTCAGTAACATCCTTAGATTTTGCATTAAATGTAGTTGATGGGTCTTTTGCCATGATGGCTATACCAACACTTTTATCTACGATCTGGTTAGCTCCTAAAGTGGTTAAAAAGGCGAATGAGTATTTCACCTCTTTAGATCAAGATAAGAAAGTATCAAATCAAGTTTAAGCTGCCCTCCAAAATACGTTATTTCATCATCATCTAATTTTAAAAGGCTCTGCTTAAGCGTCTCTTTTGCTTCAAGGAAATCGTTTACGTAGCTTAGTTTTTGAAATCTTACATTGATTGCGAAAAGTGAATATTTTTCATCGTATCTGCATAAAGTCTCTCTTTCTGAACGAATTATCCATTCCTGAACTTCACCCTTAGGAAAGCTCTCTGATTCTAAGTGCATTCTTGTAGAGTCACCATGAATAAACCAATTTTCACGTTTGAATGGTTTTCCTACTGGTGCATTTTTGATAAATTTCTCAATTGGATTTCCAATTTTTTCATTTAATGTTTTTACTGGTTCATGAATAGCACGCAAAGGTTCTCCAATTTTTTCTTTAAGATTCCAATAACTAGGTGAGCAAACTGAAGCAGCCAATAATCTCTGCTCACCAGAAGATTCAATTATGCATAAATCATCAGGCACTGAGAGGGACATTGATGCAATTGGATCGCTGTATTCACTATTTGACCTTATATGGCTGGTAAGCAATTCTTGTGCTTCTAGGGAGTCTTCAGTAGTTTTAATTACCGTTTCATAAGAGTCTTGCAGTAATTGTTTTTTGTGTTGTTTAAGCTCTTTGCCAATAGAGGTATCAAACCATTCTGACAGCTCAATAGGTTTAAGACCTAAACGATACTTGCCCTTAAGATCTGCCCAAGGCGGTTTTGACCAAAAATTTGTGTTAACTGTAAGCTCTTGAGACATAATCTAATTTGTTTAATATGGAGTCTAAGCAATATTAATTCAAAAAAGAATATGAAAAAAGTAGCAGTTATAGGCGCTGGTCCATCTGGTATAACAGCAGTTAAAAATCTTAGGGACAAGGGGTTCGAAGTTATTGGCTTTGAAAGGTGCGCTGGTGTTGGAGGAAACTGGCGATATGATGACCCATCAGGGCACTCCAGTGTTTTCGAAACAACACATATTATCAGCTCAAAATATACATCTTATTACGAAGATTTTCCGCTGCCTAAAACAGCATCAGACTACCCATCACATAAAGAATTGCTTAAGTATTTCAATGATTATTCAGAACATTTTGGTATCAAAAAACATATTCACTTCAATGCAGAAGTTCTTAAGTGTGAACAAGATGAAAATGGAAGATGGGTAATTGATTGGAAGCACATGAATACAGATCTCATTAATGTACAAAAATTTGATGCTCTAGTCGTATGTAACGGCCATCACCATGAGCCAAGACTGCCCAATTATCCTGGTCAATTTTCTGGTGAATATATGCATTCTCATAGCTATAAAAAAGCAGAGCCCTTTAAAAATAAAAAGGTGTTAGTTATAGGTGGGGGTAATTCAGCTTGTGATGTAGCAGTTGAAACTGCAAGAGTTTCAGAGAAGACATCAATCAGCTGGAGAAGAGGTTACTATTTAATACCAAAATTTATGTTTGGGCTTACGAGTGATGTATTTGGGCTGAGATCTAGGTGGCTACCTAAATTTATAAGATTACCTTTTATGAAATTTATGCTTGAAATTCTTCAAGGCAAAAATGAGGATATTGGCTTGCCTAAGGTAGAAAATAATATATTAGCAACTCACCCAACAATAAATTCTGATCTTTATAACGCTGTACGACATGGCAAAGTTCAACCAAAACCAGACATAGAGAGATTCGATGGAAATTTAGTGCATTTTAAAGATGGTTCATCAGAAGAATTTGATACGGTAATTGCATGTACCGGTTACAAAATAAAACATAAATTCTTTAATAAAGATTTAATAAATTTTGAAAAAGGTCCGGTCAACCTTCTACACAAAATGTTACCTGCAAATGTAAGAAATCTATACTTTATTGGCCTATTTCAACCGTTAGGCTGTATTTGGCCTGGTGCCGAGTTACAGTCCAAGCTAGCAGCCAAACACTTAGCTGGTGAATGGAAACCAAATGGTGACTTACAATCATTGATAACAAAAGAACTCAATGCCCCGGATGTTGAGCAAATTAGCACTGATAGACATACTATTACCGTTGATGACTTTTCCTTTAGAAATAGGCTAAAAAAAGAGTTAACAAAAGCCAGCTAAGATTATGAAAAAGATATTTTTTTTAAGGCATGCTAAATCAAGCTGGGATGATTTTGCATTGAAAGATTTTGATAGGCCTCTTACAACAAGGGGGATACAAGATGCAGAACTTATGGGAAACTTCTTTCGTTCAAAGAAAATTGATTTAGATCTAATACTTTCCAGCCCATCAAAAAGAACTAAAGAAACACTCGATCATTTTTTCTCCAAAAAAACCCCTAAATTAGAATTTATTGAAAACATTTATCATGCTTCCCTAGATGGTATTTTAGAAAATTTATATCAACTTCCAGAAGAAATAAAACAAGTAATGGTGGTAGGACATAACCCTTCAATGCATGATGTCACTGAATATTTGACCCAAAAATTTTTAAATAAATACCCCACTTGTGCTCTAGCAGAAGTTACCACTGAAGCTACATGGGTAGAGATTACTCAAGGCTGTTCAGTACTTGAAAATTTTAAGAAGCCTAGCGAACTTCGCTAAATGAGAGGAATCTATCTTTGAAGACAATCGCTCCGGAAATGACTGCAGATAACAAGGTATACCCTAAAATAATTTCAGGCATGAAATTAAAGTAACCCACACTTATAAGCACCAAGACAGAAAGCGATCTTATTAGCTCTGCATAATATACAAAAGCACGATTTTCATACATGAATGACGCCAATACCATCATCGTTACAATATTTAATGATAGAAGCATTAGATCTATGTAACCTATAGAAGCTGAATCAAATAAAACGGCTTGTGTATAAATGCCCACAAAAACCAAATGAGTGAAACCAAACACTTTGGCATAAAGAGTTGTTTTAGGATCAAACTTTCTGAATTGAGTTAAATCATTCTTCTTGATAGGGTATTTTTCTGCTACATCAGCTGGGCGCCATTTAGGGGTTGAAAACCAAAGAGCAATCTTATCAGTCCATTTTTTCGTTCTCCAAGTGTCTTTAAACATTTCATTCCAAACCTCTAGGTTTGCCCACAATGGATTCCATGTACCAAGAGGCTTGGATGTTCCATATACAGGTTTAAGATCCTCTCTCTCGTCGATAAATGTACCAAACATCCGATCCCAAAGGATAAAAACTCCCCCATAGTTTGCATCAATATATTCTTTGTTCTGTGCATGATGAATTCTGTGGTTTGAAGGGGTGACAAGGATATAATCAATAATTCCAAGCCTCCCTATATGCTCTGTATGCACCCAGAATTGGTAGATAAGGTTCAGAGCAGCAACAGTAATAAATATCTCTACTGGAATGCCTAGTAAAAGCATAGGTGTGTAGAAAATCCATTTGAAAAGGAAATCAGTACCTGTCTGCCTCAAAGCAGTTGAGAGATTGAACTCTTCACCATGATGATGAACAACATGTGATGCCCATAAAACCTTGATTTGATGATGAGATCTATGAAGCCAATAGTAACTTAGGTCATAAAGAACAAAGGCTATAACCCAAACGTATGGGTCATACGATGCTAAGAGGCCTAAATTAAATTGTTGAGAAATAAATGCATAAACAAGGCCTTGCACTCCAAGACCTAGAAGGGCAGGGTACCTGCTCATAAGACCAAGACCAATACTCGTCACAGTATCATTCAGTCTGTAATTATTCTTGTTCTTGAAAAACCCATATAGAAATTCGCAGAAAATCATCAACATGAATATTGGTACTACGTAAGCTATCAGGTTTGATGTATGCATATCTAGTTAAATTATGTGAGTTCCTTACAACAATTATAATATATTAGTTATAAGCTATTCTTCAAGAACAAATATATGAAATATTTTTTTGTAAATTTATTATTAAAGGTTTTTTACAAACTGCCCATATGGTTTCTTAATATCTTTTTTCGTAAGAGCCATTACATAAGGGACAATTATCTGGATCAGCAAGCAAATGTATTTTTAAAATTAATTGGTATTTTTGGCTACAAACCCAATATTAATGACTTTAATCACAAGGAAAGATTGCAAACCAATTTTGCTAGAATTAGCCTTAGTTTAACTAAAAAACCCCAAAGCACTTTCTCATTTAAAGATTTAAATATAGGACAATCAAGTGAATTAATAGCTAGAGAGTACACTCCAAATAGCATTAAATCCCAAAAAGTTATGCTTTATTTTCATGGAGGTGGTTATGCTTTAGGCAGCATAGATACACACCATGATTTCGTATCTTTGCTAGCAAATAAGCTTGGCATTAAAATCTATTCTCTGGAATACAGCTTATCTCCTGAAAATAAATATCCAAGAGCACTACAAGAAGCTGAGTATGCGTATAATTGGCTTCTGAACCAAGGTTTCGATAATAGTGATGTTCTGGTATGTGGAGACAGTGCAGGAGCACATCTTGCTGCATCTCTAAGCTTCGTTTTAGCTGATGGAGATAAGCCAATGCCATCTGCTCAATTACTCATTTATCCAATGGTGTCTCCAACACTTCAATTTGAATCGATGGATTTATACAAAGAAGATTTTCTACTTACAAGAGCATCAATGGAATGGTTTTGGGGCCAACTAAGTGCAAAACATGATGATAATTCTGACCCTATGTTCAACCTATTAAAACAAGATAAGCAAAAATACTCACAGACAAGATCCTTAATCATAACTGCTGGTTTTGATCCACTTTGTGATGAAGGCCATCATTACGCAGACTTATTAGAAAAAAATGGCAACATTGTAAAAAAATTACATTTTCCAGATCTTTTTCATGGTTTTGTTAATTTTACTAATCTAACAGGGTCTGAAAAAGCAGTTAAAGTTATAATTAAGGAATTTAGAGATTTTCTATGATTAAGGCTGCAATAGTTATTTTCTGGTTTTTATATCTAATTTCCTTAACAGTAAATACAAATAGTCTTTTTTTCACAATAGTAGAATATTCAGCAATTTTTGCTCTTGTAGTGCATCTATTTGAATATTTATTCTTTTATAAAAGAATTGCTCAAAATACTAAATTTTTGACTGGTTTTTTGATGACAATGATCTTTGGATATGCCTATATAATGGGATTAAGGAAGTAATTGCTCTACTTTCTTTAATGCCTTAACCATGGCTTTTTTGACATCTGCAGACTCTTTTTTATCGGAAGATCCTTTGGAGTAAACTAAATTTGTGAAATGCTCTTTAAGTTTTTCATTCATGTCTACAGATTTTTCTGTAAACCTATTTCTGAGCTCTTCAAATTTCACTCTAGAGACCATTTCTTTTGGACCTATCGGATCAAGCCCAGCAAACATTTGAAACCTGATTGCTGCTTCATTAAGGTCCATTGACTCAGCTGGTTTGCCGTTAACAAATTCTGGAATTAAGTCTTTCGACACTTTTTCAGAACCCTTTTCAATCAACTCTTCAAACAGATCTTGATAGGACTTAAGTTTTTCTTGTGCCTTCTCATTCTTTTGCAACATTGCAAAATCTTTGATTGCTTTTTTGAACTTCTTCTCTTCGGGTGTTCCGATGAGGTTCTCCAACTCCATAAACCTTTGCTCAGCTTCGCCAGGCGCTACTTTTTTGTCTCTTAAATCTTTAATAATTATGTCCATTAAGCCCCTAGATTCATCTAGCTCTTTATCTTTAATTCTTAAAAATTCATCGCAGGTCTGTTCAAACTTAAGATTTACTTCAGGATCAAGCTTTTTCCCTGCAGGTCCAAGAGTCCTCCAATGATCCTGCAATTCTCTAATTCTTAGGACAGATGCATCAATGTCTTCTTTGCTGAGATTAACAACCTCTTCAATTACAGCTTCTTTTAACGTTCTATTATGAATTTCAACTTGCTCCAAAAGTTTATTGACCCCATCTCTAGAATCTTTAAATTTATTATTCAAGTCTTGGAAATCTTTATCAGGCACTGGCGCAAATAGTTTCCATTTTTCATGTATACCTTTGAGGAACATTACTATCTGAATAACAGTTGTATTTTCGACTGTCTTGCCAGCAGGAAAGGCATCAATATCTTTAAGCAATGCAAGTTTTTTATCTCTATTTTCTTCTTTTCTGTCTTCTAGAACAGCAAAGTAATCTTTGCAAGGAGCCCATGCTTTTTCACAAGCCTCTTTGAAAGTAGACCATTTTTCTTTACTAGCAGTTTTGCCATGTTGATCCAGATTCTGCCATTGCTTCTGTAGCGAGTTAATTCTATTGGCCAGTGATCTAGGTTCCAGCTTCTCAGCCTGAAGCTTTTCAACTTCATTTATTAGCTCAGTTCTCTTGTCTGATGTTGCAAATTCTGCCCAATCGTCGTACTCCTTAGCAGTAAAATTAAGTCTTTGGAATTTATGTCTAAATTTTGAAGGAATAGGCTTACCTTTTCCAAACTGTGAATTTAGTTTGCGAAGGTCCTTTTGAGCCTTTTTGATATGGCCTGTAGAGAATAGACTCTCTATCTCATTAAGTTGCTGATTAAGATTTATTGCTATGTCTCCCACAAATTGGCTGAATATTATTTATAATTTCAAACAAATAGTAATTGAATGAAACGGATTTTAACAGGTATAACTCCAAGTGGCTATCCTCACTTAGGAAATTATATAGGAGCAATTAAGCCATCACTAGACCTTTTGGATGAAAAGTGTGAATCATTTTTATTTATTGCTGACCTGCACGCTGTAATAAAAGTATCAAATCCAGAAAAATTAAAAGAACTAAGCAATGGCATTGCAATGGCTTGGTTGGCTTCAGGTCTTGATCCTGAAGAAACGAATTTTTATAGACAATCAGATATTCCTGAAATAACAGAACTTGCTTGGCTATTAAGCTGCATTACAGAAAAGGGGCTTTTAAATAGAGCACATGCATATAAAGCTGCCATGGATATAAATAATGAAAGTGGCAAAAAAGATGTTGATGAAGGCATTTCAGTTGGTTTGTTTTCTTACCCTTTATTAATGGCTTCAGATATTTTGACTCCGAATGCTACGCATGTTCCTGTAGGCAAAGATCAGCAGCAGCATCTCGAAATTACAAGAGACATTGCTGAAAAGTTTAATAGAAAATATGGGAACTTCTTTAACGTCCCAGAGGCTGTCATTAAAGAACAAAAAACTGTTCTTGGCACAGACGGTCGTAAAATGTCCAAAAGTTATAACAATATTATTCCATTGTTAGCTGAGGAAAAAGAGCTTCGCAAGTCGGTGATGAAGATTGTCACAAATTCACAAGAACCTGGTGAAAAAAAAGATTGGAAAGAAAATACTCTATTTAGCATTTACTCAAGCTTTGCTTCTAAAGAACAAATCGAAGATATGAAACAAATGTTTAACGACGGTGTTGGTTGGGGAGATGCAAAGCAAATGGTCTTTGAAGACTTGAATTCACTTTTTACACCAATCAGAGAAAAATACCTCGAATTAAATTCAAATCAAAAATACATTGAAGATGTACTAAGATCAGGTGCAGATAAAGTTAGAAAAGAGACTTTACCTCTTATTAAAGAAGTCAAAAGGTTGGTAGGAATAAACAACCTTTAGATGTATTCATCCAGAAACCAAAAGAATTATCTTTGGATATTTTTTACTATGTTTTCAGTAGGGCTTGGGCAATCCCTAGTTTTCACATCCATTCCAATACTTGCAAGAGAGCAAGGCTTAAATGAAATAGAAGTATCCTTAATATTCAGTCTCTCTGCTTTTGCCTGGTTTTTTACATCACCTTTATGGGGTAGATACAGCGATATACTTGGAAACCGTATTGTGGGCATAATAGGTTCGCTTGGCTACTCAGCCAATATGATTTTAATTATCCTTCCATTATATTTGCTTGAACAAGGCTTACTAGCATCATGGGCTTTGCTTCCCAGTCTTATAGCTTGCCGTATGGTTTATGGTATTTTTGGATCAGCAACAAGACCTGCTTTATTTGGGTATGCAGGCAAAATATCATCTCCAGAAAATAGAGCTACAGTGTTCTCTAATCTTGAATCAGGCTTTATATTAGGGACTGTTCTGGGTCCAATTATAGGTGCTTTTTTCTTCAGGTTTCTGAATAATGAGCTTCCTTTTATTCTATTTGGTCTTATGGGCATGATTTCTGCGTTACAGATTAATGTTCGTCTTAGAAATACTGATGATACAAAGATAAGCCGAGAAAAGCCTAAGAGATTAAGCATTAAGAATAAAGCTGTTTGGCCTTTCTTTCTGATTTCATCAATGATTAGCATTACCCAAGCTATATTGTTTCAAACACTTGGTTTTTTCATTTTTGATAGGCTTGGTTATAACACAACAGATGCCGCTGTCTATGTAAGTGTTTGTTTTGCTATTCTTTCGGTTGCAATGGTCATGACACAGACTTTTGTTAACCCACTTTTCAAATCAGTAAAACTTATGATGGTCTTAGGACCATTTCTGGTAATGCTATCTTTTCTAACACTAATTCTCTCAGATGATATTTTTGCACTGATAGGCACACTTATGCTTAGTGGCATAGGATATGGGATAACACGACCAGCTTATTCCACAAGCTTATCTTTGAGCCATGATAAGTCCTACCAGAGCTCTGCAGCCGGTATTCTTGGTAGCACTTTACCCATAGGCCACATGGTTGCACCTTTGTTTGTTTCACTCTATTTGCTTGGCTATGAGTATATTTACAGCTTATCAGCAATTATTTGCCTCATAGTAATTGGATTTACCCTTATCCACCCGTATATACTAAGATCTGATGCATACAAATAGAAAAGCAGTATTAATGATAAGTCTAGGCACACCTGATAGCCCAGGTTGGTTTGATGTTGCAAGTTATTTGAGAGAGTTTCTTGGTGATGGTCGAATAATTAATATTCCATCTCTTTTGAGATACATGCTAGTTAATCTAATTATTGTCCCAACCAGAACTTTCTCCTCATCAAAAAGCTACAAGGAGCTATGGACAGATAGGGGTTCACCACTCAAGTATCATATGGAAGATCTAACTGCAAAAGTTCAAGAAGACTTAAAAGGAACACATGACGTTTTTTATGCAATGAGATATAAAAACCCCTCTGTTAAAAACCTCTTAAAAGAACTAGAAAGCAAAGGTTATGATGAAATTATACTTTTTCCAGTATTTCCACAATATTCATCTGCTGCAAATGGATCTTTCCTTGAGCACTCTCTTAAGCAGATAGCAAATTGGGTGGTAATACCTTCCATCAAGACAGTAGATCAGTTTTACGATAATGACGATTTTTTAAGTGCGTTTAGTGAAAATATCCAGAAGTTTGATTTAGACGCATATGACAAGATTATTTTTAGTTATCACGGTTTACCCATGAGCCAGCTAGATGAAGTCTATGAAAATGGAAAATGTGATGATAGAGAATGTGAAGATGGTGTTCACGGTGATAATCATCATTGCTACAGAGCAGCCTGCTATGAAACTACTAAACTACTGGTCAGTAGAATAGGCATAGATAAGTCAAAGACTATAACTTCATTCCAATCAAGACTCGATTCAAAGTGGGTGAAACCATTCAGCGACAAAGTGCTTAAACAGTTTGCTGAAGAGGGGGTAAAGAATGTTTTAGTTGTTTCTCCTTCATTTACAGGGGATTGCCTTGAAACCATTATAGAAATAGGGGATGAATATAAGGAACTATTTCTTGAAAAAGGTGGTCAGAAACTTGATTATGTACCTTCACTTAACTCAAATGATAGTTGGGTAAAGTGTATAGTAAATATTATTAGGGGAATTTAAATGTTAGATACGCTTAACCTACAAAAAAAAGCATTCATTGAAAATGGGCAACCATCTTACAATCAAAGAGTTGATAGTTTAAAACGATGCATAGCATTGCTTGAAACACATGACGATCAAATTGTTCAGGCTTTGAATGAGGACTATAAAAATCGTTCTGAGTCGGAAATTATGACGTCAGAGATAATCCAATCAATTAGAAACCTGAATTTTACAATCAAAAACTTAAAAAGCTGGATGAAACCTTCCAGAAGAGCATCATCTTTTATGGCTGACATGCTTGGTTCAAAAGCAGTAATGCAGCCATCCCCACTTGGTACGGTAGGCATAATTGCTCCTTGGAATTTTCCGATAGGAATGGTTTTCTACCCAGCAGCTTCTGTCTTAGCGGCAGGAAATAGAATTATGGCAAAACCTTCCGAACTTACACCAAATACAGCTAACCTTATAAAGGAAGCGGTCGGAAAATATTTTGATGAATCAGAGTTTGCTGTGATTTTAGGGGGCCCTGATATCGGTGCAGAATTTACAGCTCTTCCGCTTGATCATTTGCTTTACACAGGTAGCGGTGCGATCGCAAAAAAAGTTGTAGCAAATGCAGCAGAAAATCTTGTTCCTACAACACTAGAACTGGGTGGTAAAAGCCCAACAATTATTGCGTCGGATGCGGATCTGGAACTTGTAGCTAAAAGAATAATGTTTGTAAAAACACTTAATGCTGGCCAAATTTGTCTTTCTCCAGACTACATAATGGTTAAAAAAGGCATGGAAGAAAAACTTATAACTGAGTTGAAAAAAGTTTTTAATACCTTTTATCCAGAAGATAACAGCTCTGAATATACTTCAATGGTAAATGAGCACCACCATAATAGAATGCATGAATACCTTGCAGATGCTAAAGAAAAGGGAGCAAGAGTTGTGGATCTTGGAAATTTTGACTCAAATGAAAAGAATACGATTACTACAAAAGTCATTTTGAATGTGAATGATGGAATGCGAGTTATGCAAGAGGAAATATTTGGGCCATTATTGCCAATTATGGTTTACGAGGATTTAACCGAAGCTGTTTCATACGTAAATAGTCATGATCATCCACTGGGACTATATTTCTTTGGCAATAAGAAATCAGAACAAAATTTTGTGATTAATAATACTCGTTCTGGAGGTGTAACTATAAATGACACCATGTTTCATTTGATGCAGTCTAGATTGCCATTTGGAGGTGTTGGGCCCTCTGGTTACGGTTATTATCACGGTCATGAAGGCTTCCTAAATTTTTCTAATTTAAGAGCGATCTACTATCAAACAAATTCAGACAGCATTTTTGGCATGTTAAGACCGCCAAGAAGTGGTCCCTTTGAATTGCTCTCAAAAGTAATGAAGAAATTGTCTTGAATCAATTCCTAAGAAAGATCTCATATCGCTATCTCTATGGAAGAGGCTCTAAAACATTGTCTTCTCAAACTCTACTAACTTCAGCAGGAGTAGCTATAGGTACAGCAGTTTTGATAGTCGTTCTATCGGTTATGAACGGTTTTGAAAATGAATTGCAAAAAAGGATTCTTGGTGTAATACCTCATGTCACTATTGAAAAGAGTGGTGGTTTTGATGATATTGAGGCTATTTCAGAGGTAATTCAGAATGATGACTCAGTGCTCAAAGTGGCGCCATACTATGCCTCTCAGGTTGTAGTAAATAGTAAAAATAATTCAAAAGGCATTATGCTCAAAGGCACAAATTCTGCTGATGAGATATCAATTATCCCAGACAACATGCTGGTTGGAAACTTAGATTACTTGGATGAGGGCGCTGCAATCATCTTGGGGGACAGTTTGGCCTATGAACTAAATGTTGCAGTTGGCGATTCGGTTAATCTGCTGAATATTGATCAAACTAATCCTCTCATCGGCATTCCTAGAGTAGTTGCTTTTAAAGTTGTTGGGCTTTTTTCAGTAGGCTCAGAAGTTGATCAAATGTATGGACTAGTGAGCACTGTTTCATTCAATAAACTCATGCGTCCAAAAAATGGTGCTGGATTAGAGATAAGAGTCAAAAATGTCTTAGAAGCTAAATCAATAGGTCGTGCCTTAATGAATAACATAGATAGCGATGGTTATATAAAACTTAACAGCTGGGATCAATCATATGGCGGTCTCTTTAGAGCAGTACAGCTTGAGAAAATAATGGTTTCTCTACTTATGTCTTTAATTTTATTGGTTGCAGTTTTGAGTTTGTTGATGTCAGTCAATAATTTAGTAAAAAACAACGAGAAAGAAATAGCCATTCTTAGGACAATGGGGTATTCAAAATGGGATATCCAAAGCATATTCATTCAACTAATAATTACAATTGGCTTATTCGGTATTTTCTTAGGAAACTTACTCGGCTTTATCGTCGCATCAAACATCACTGAATTTTTAAACTTCCTATCCCAAATCTTTAGTATTTCAATGTTGGATGTTTATTATCTTGATTATTTCCCATCAATAGTTAGTTTTGAGCAAATTGTTTGGATAAACATTGTGACTTTTGTTTTATTGCTTATTTTTGGCTACATCCCCTCTAATAAAGCAGCCAATACGAACCCTGTAAACATAGTGAATAAATCATGATCTCAATAAAAAATTTATATAAAAGCTATTCTGATAATTCTGATAAACAGATCATATTCGAAAATTTATCTTATGAATTCAAATCTCAAGGGGTCTATAGTGTAGTTGGGTCATCTGGCTCAGGTAAAACCACTCTGCTTAATTTAATTTCTGGTTTAGATGGTTTTGAAAAAGGCTCTATAACAATTGATGGAATAGCGCTTGATACGTTATCTATTGAAGAAAAGAGTACTTTACGAAAAGAGAGCTTTGGATTTGGCTATCAGTTTCATTACTTACTTGAAAATCTAACAGTTTACGAAAACTGTCTTGCAGCTTGCTATGGTAGAGACAATGATCGCATTACTAAGATCATGAAAAAATTAGGCATTGATCACATTAAAAATAAATTACCGTCAAAAGTATCAGGGGGCGAAAAACAGAGAGCATCAATAGCCAGGGCTTTATCTAAACAACCCAGAATCTTAATACTAGATGAGCCAACTGGAAACTTAGATCAAGAAAACAGTCTTATTGTGCAAGACTTTTTGCTGAATTATGCCGATAAAAATAAGTCACTAATCATCTATGCAACTCACGACATTGCATTTGCCAAAAGAGCGGATAAATCTTTAAATATTATAGAAAGAAGTATCATTGAAAAATGAATAAATCCCTGTATACAAGACTATTAGGCTATACCTTTAAGCATAAAGGTTTATTTTTTGTGAGCATTATTGGTTTTATTCTATTTGCAGCAGCTGATATTTCTGCTGTTGAGTGGTTAAAGCAAGTCATATCTTATATAAACGAAAGCAATGACAATCCTCTTAACCCAATGAGCCTTGCTCTTTTTCTAGCAGGTATATCTGTAATAAGAGGTATTGGATTTTATGTAGGGAATTACTTCATGGCAAATGTTGGTTTAAAGGTAGTTCATAATCTCAGAGAGGACCTTATATCCAGCTTACTTTATCAACCAATGAGCTTATTCGATCAGGCCTCAAAAGGTGAGATTGTCAATAGAATAATCTTCACCACTAATCAAATTACAGGTGCAGCGACAAATGCGTTAAAAATCCTAGTTAAAGAGGGGTTTTTGCTTATAGGTCTTTTTGTCTACCTCATGTATTTAAGCTGGAAGTTAACGCTGGTCATATTAGTGATCGCCCCATTGATTGGCATAATTGTTTCAATAGCTGGCAAAAGACTAAGAAGAGTAGCTAAGAAAATTCAGGACGTTATGGGTATTGTCACCCAGGTGAGTAACGAAATTGCATCTGGAGCAAGAGAAATCAAATCATTTAATAATGAAAGTGGCGAGGAAGAAAGATTTAAGAAAGCTAATGATGAGAACCTGAAACAAAACTTAAAGATGGAGAGCACAGGCAATATTACAACACCACTAATTCAGGTTTTTGTAGCTTTTGCATTAGCAGCAATGAGTTATTTAGCTCTAACTAATTTAAGTGAACTAAATTTACCTTCAGAATCTTTTGTTGCTTTCTTTACAGCTGCAGGATTAATGGCTAGACCTATCAGACAACTATCTAGTTTAAATGCTGTTATACAAAGAGGTCTAGCAGCGGCAGAGGATATATTTTCTGCTATCGATAATGCTCCAGAAAAATACAATGAGGGTCTTGATATTAACAATACATTACAAGGTGAAGTTGAGATAGAAAATGTCTCATTCTCATATTCACATGACTCTGACCCTGTCTTAAAAAACATATCTATCGCGGCTAAAAAGGGGGAAACTATTGCTCTGGTTGGCAAATCTGGTAGTGGCAAATCTACAATCGTTAACCTGTTAAATAGATTCTATGATGACTATGAAGGCAGAATAAGAATAGATGGCTATGATATCAAAAAAATTAAGTTAACAGATCTTAGGAATTCAATATCTTATGTGTCTCAAGATCCAACTTTATTTAATGATACGGTTAAGAATAATATTGCTTATGGATTAGATGAAGTAACAGATTCTGCTGTTTTTCAAGCAGCTAGAGAAGCTAATGCATATGAATTTATTATGAATCTACCCGAAGGTTTTAATACAATCATTGGTGATAAAGGCACAACTTTATCTGGTGGTGAAAAGCAACGCGTAGCAATAGCTAGAGCTCTACTAAAAAAATCATCAATACTCATATTTGATGAAGCAACATCGGCACTTGATAATGAATCTGAAAAGGAAATACAGGCAGCTATTGAGAAAGCATCGCTTAATAAGACTACCTTTATAATTGCTCACAGATTAAGCACTGTGGAGAAGGCTGATAAGATCTGTGTTCTTGAAAATGGAGAGATTACTCAGACTGGTACCCATAACGAATTAATTAGGGAGGAAGGCCTATACAATGTACTGCAAGGCAAACCTGAGCTTGTTGAAGAAAATAAAATAATTGAAACAGAAGTTGATTTTGTTCCAACACTTATTAATGAGAAAAAGAGTTTTTGGGATGAATATAGTTTCGGAAATATTGCCCTAACTCCACTGAGTTTTATTTATTGGACCATAAGCAGTTTCAAGAATACTTTCCTAAAGGCTAGGACATCTGTTGAGAATGAAGTGCCAGTAGTCGTGGTTGGTAATGTTACCGTGGGAGGTAACGGTAAGACTCCTTTAGTGAGTCAGATTGCTATTGACCTAAGAAATCTTGGTTACAAGCCAGGCATTATCCTAAGAGGTTATAAAGGGTCATTTACAGGAACGAAGCTCATTGCTGAAGAAACCACATCAAAAGAAGTGGGAGACGAAGCTATTTTCCATTTTAATAGAGGCTTTAATGTTGTTGTTGATCGCGATAGATCTAGGGCACTTTCGTACATCGAGAGACATACTGATTGCGATATTGTTATAGCAGATGATGGCCTACAACACACTGCTTTAAGGAGAGACTTTGAAGTAGTGGTAGAGGATGCTGATAGAAATTTTGG
>TARA_B100001093_G_scaffold453792_1_pt1 | contig 20228 bp, 18 predicted proteins | sample TARA_B100001093 | Tara Oceans TARA_B100001093 (sample SAMEA2623116) | marine metagenome | biome: marine biome (ENVO:00000447); feature: surface water layer (ENVO:00002042); material: "saline water (ENVO:00002010), including plankton (ENVO:xxxxxxxx)" | depth 5 m
ATATTTTATTAGTCATGGTTTTCTTTTTTATAATTGTACTTTTGGCTCTATATTTAGCTTATGATTAAATCTAAGAAAGTTGTAGTGGTAATGCCGGCCTATAACGCCTCAGAAACACTAGAAAAAACTTACGATGAAATACCATTTCCTTTGGTTGATGAGGTGATTTTGGTTGATGATTATGGACAAGACAACACTACTGAAATTGCAAAAAAATTAGGTATAAATCACGTGATTAGACACGAGATAAATAAAGGTTATGGTGGTAATCAAAAGACTTGTTATAATAAAGCAATTGAAATAAATGCAGATATTGTGGTGATGCTTCACCCAGATTATCAATATACCCCCAAACTAATTGAAAGCATGTGTTATTTAATTGCAAATGGAGTTTATCCTGTGGTCTTAGGATCAAGAATTTTAGGTAAAGGAGCACTAAAGGGTGGAATGCCCATATACAAATACATTGCCAATAGGTTATTGACACTTTTTCAAAATGTTATGATGAATCAAAAGCTTTCTGAATATCATACTGGCTACAGAGCTTTTTCTGGAGAAATTCTTAGGGAGATCTCTTTTAATAAAAATTCAGATGACTTTATTTTTGATAATCAAATGTTAGCTCAAATTATGTTTAGAGGCTACCATATTGCTGAAATAACTTGCCCAACTAAATATTTTGAAGAAGCTTCTTCAATTAATTTCCAAAGAAGTTCAGTTTATGGCTTAGGAGTAATTTTAACCTCATTAAAATACTTTTTAACTAAAATTGGAGTTATCAATTGGAAAATATTAAAATAAAGAGGTATGCCTATTCGTGACTTTTTTAAGCTTTATTATAAGTTAGTTTTATCCTTTTTAATGATATTTCTTTTTGGTCTGATTTCACTTTTAACTTATGGTAATCGTGACTTTTCAATCTTTTTAAATGGCTATAATCACCCTCTAGCTGATCTATTTTTTAAATACATTACCTATGTTGGAGATGGAATTACTGCTTTTATTTTTACCCTATTGATTATTTTTTTTTCTAGAAAAAATGGTTTAATGCTTCTTATCTCATTATTAATTTCAACTGCTATTACTCAACTTTTAAAAAGAGTAATTTTTGATTACATATATAGACCAAGTTACATTTTTAAAGATTTAATTAATAATGGTGATTGGCATTTGGTCGAAGGAGTTCATCTTTTTGAAAAATACTCCTTTCCAAGTGGTCACACTGCAACTGTTTTTTGTGTTTGTATTTTCATTGCTTTAGTTATTAACCACAAAGTTTGGTCAATTGGTCTTGTATTTTTAGCATTTATTGTTGGTTTTTCTAGAATTTATTTATCACAACATTTTTTAATTGATGTTTTAACAGGAGCTGTTATTGGTAGCCTTAGTTCTTTCATTGTGTTTTATTTCATAAATAAGAACTCTTTAGAAATAAAAAATATGAGCTCATAAAATTGAGGGATTTAAAATGACAAATAAAATTTTTTATTGGCTTATTTTAATCTTTGGTTCCTATGCATGTCTATTGATTTTTCCAACTTTGGGTGCTTTCAACTTATTTGACTGGGATGAAATTAACTTTGCTGAATCATCAAGAGAAATGCTTCAATCTCGTAATTATTTTCAAGTTCAAGTCAATTTTGAACCTTTTCATGAGAAACCCCCATTATTTTTTTGGTTACAGTTTTTATCAATGAAACTATTTGGAGTCAATGCTTTTGCTGCGCGTTTTCCAAATGCACTTTTAGCAATTATAACACCAGTTATTTTGTTTAAAATGGGTCAAAAGTTAAAAAACAACACCTTTGGTATAATCTGGTCAATTACTTTCTTATGTGGAATTTTACCCAGTATGTATTTTAGGACTGGGATAATTGATCCTTATTTTAATCTATTTATTTTCATTTCCTTATTTTTTTATTTTCATGCAATTTCAACAAATAAAAATAAATCAAGAAATATTTTATTAGCAGGGTTTTTTGCCGGTTTGGGATTAATAACAAAAGGACCAGTTGCACTACTAATTATTTTGCTTGCAGCAGTAGTTTATTTTCTCAACTCAAGAAAATTCTTCTCTATTAAGCAATCAATATTTTTTATTTTAGTGCTTTCTCTTACTTCCATTATTTGGTATGGATATGAAATATACAATAAGGGATTTTGGTTTCTGGTAGAGTTTGTTAAATATCAAATAGAGCTTTTTTCAACTCCAGTAGCAGGACACCAGCAACCAGTTTATTATCACATTTTAGTATTGTTATTTGGGTGTTTTCCATTTTCGTTTTTTGCTTTTAAAAATTGTATTAAAAGCTCTGGGTTTAAAAATGAATTTGAAAAAATGATGAGAATTCTTTTTTGGGTTGTTTTGATATTATTTACTGTTGTATCAACAAAAATTATTCATTATTCATCCATGGCCTATTTTCCACTTTCTTTTTTAGCAGCCTTAGAATTATATAAAATTAGAGCAGGTAAGAAGATGAATAATAATTTAAAATTTTTACTAGTTGGCTTTGGTACATTCATTAGTTTACTATTATCCTTACTTATTTATTTAATTGTTTACAACAAACAAGTAATAATTAAAATAATTAAAGACCCTAATGTTCATCAGATGGTTAATCAACAAATGAAGTGGAATGGTCTGGAATGGTTAATACCATTATTTTTCTTACTATTTAGTTTGGTATGGTTGATTAAAATTCATGATAAATTAATTTATCAATTACTTTTTTCAATGTTTATGCTTGGTGGATTTTTGTCGTTAAGTGCTTACTATATTGTCCCAAATGTGGGAAAAATGACTCAAGGTTCAGCAATAGAGTTTTATCAATCCATAAGTAAAAATAAAAAATACTTAATGACAGTTGGTTTCAAAAGTTATGCGCATTATTTTTACGGTGAAGTTGATGAACTGTCTTCAAATGATAAATTATATTCAGAAAAGAATAGAATTTTAAAAGATTTATTTCGTGTTAAATCTTTGAACGAACTTTCTGTTTCTGATAAAATTAAGTTTAATTCGCATGTTCTAAACTGGTTAGTTAATGATAAAATTGATAGGCCAGCTTATTTTGTAACTAAAATTAACAGACCTATTCCCTTATTGGAAAATTCTTCAAATATCACTAGAATTAAAAATGAGGGTGGTTTTATTTTTTATAAAAGAAATTTAAAATGAATGTAAGAGATTTAGCACCTAAAGAAGTTTGGAATTTTTTTGAAGATTTAAATGCTGTTCCCCGACCATCTAAAAAAGAAGAAAGAGTAATTGCATTTATAAAAGCATTTGGAGAAGATTTAAAACTTCCAACATATGTAGATTCTGTTGGAAATGTGATTATTAAAAAACCAGCTACAACTGGAATGGAGAAGAGAAAAACTGTAATTCTTCAAAGCCACTTGGATATGGTTCATCAAAAAAACGCTGATACTGATTTTGATTTTTTAAATCAAGGAATTCAAAGTTATGTTGACGGTGACTGGGTAACTGCTAAAGGGACTACACTTGGTGCTGATAATGGAATGGGAGTAGCCACTATTATGGCATTACTTGCAAGCGATTCTATTGATCATCCTTCACTAGAGGCTTTATTTACAATCGATGAAGAAACTGGGATGACTGGTGCTTTTGAACTGGAAAGAGGTATTTTGGATGGTGAAATTTTACTTAATCTTGATACTGAAGATGATGATGAGTACAGTATTGGTTGTGCTGGAGGAATTGATACCAACTCATTCAAAAAATACGATCTTGTTTCAATATCTAATGGTATTGCTTTTGAGATAATTGTTAAGGGCTTGAAAGGTGGACATTCTGGTATGGATATTCATTTAGAAAGAGGAAATGCAAACAAAATAATGAATAGATTATTGTCTGCTGCATTAAATCATGATTTGCATATTATTGAAATTGACGGTGGTAGTTTAAGAAATGCAATTCCTAGGGAATCTGTTGCGCAGGTTGTTGTAAATGATGAATCCTTTCTTGAAAATTTAGATGAATTAGTTGCTGATATTAAAAATGAATATGCTGTTACTGAACCTGATCTTAATATCGAAGTTAATTCTATTGCTATTCCTAATTCCGGTTTGTCATTTGGTAATTCAAAAGAAGTAGTAGATTCTATTTATTCCCTTTTTAATGGCGTATATAAAATGAGTCAAACTATACCTGGACTTGTTGAAACTTCTTCTTCTTTGGCCAGAGTTATTTTAAAAGATGGTGATTTCACAACACAAAGTCTCCAGAGAAGTTCAGTGGATAGTTCTAAATTTGATGTTGCTAAAACTATAGGTTCCGCCTTTTTGAATATTGGAGCAGAAGTAGAACATACTGGATCATATCCAGGATGGGCACCAAATCCAAGTTCTGAAATTTTAGAGTTAATGGTTCCGCTTTACAAAGAAATGTTTAATGCAGATCCTAAAGTCCAAGCGTGTCATGCTGGTTTAGAATGTGGAATTTTAAATGAGAGATATCCTGGATTAGATATGATTTCATTTGGACCAACAATCAAAAACCCTCACTCTCCTGATGAGAAAGTTCATATTAATTCAGTAGCTAAGTTTTGGAAGTTACTTTTGGAAGTACTTAAGCGAATCCCTCATAGAGTTCAATAATCCCAATTATTGGTGAATGAATTATATCCATTTGCTCCAATTTTTGGCTCTATTTTAGCTCCTTCGCTGGAATTAACAGAGGCCGATAAGTATAGTCCAAATTTCACTAAGCCTCCAAATATTCTAAATGGTCTTGATATACCTGCAAATATTTCAAAATGCCTAAGCTCTTCATTTGGAACTATTATTGAAGCAGCTCCAGCTGATAATTGTAATTTTAATTTATTTAAAAGAGGAATTTTGTTTAAAATATTACCATTAAAATTATGTACATAGTTTCCTCTAATAAAAGAACCATTTGTATTTATTGTAGGTCCTAATAATTGGAAAGAGGTTAGTGGATTGCTAAAAATATATGGATCAGATCCTCTAAAAAATTTATACTCTATTAATCTTAAATTGTTGTCATTGATGAATGTTCCTAATTGAAGATTCCATTTTGATTCTCCTAAATGAGGAATTCTGAATTTATGATTTGCCCCAATTTCCAAATAGTCAAAATTAACTTCACTATTAAATAATTTTGGTATTCCTTTTCTGTAAATAAAGTTAAATGTCGGAAACTCTGTTCCAATAACAATCTTTCTGTTTTTTTTGTAATAGTACTTTTGAAAAGGAAGCCATGTCAATTGAATTCTGGACTCTACTTTTTTATAGGGTTCAAAATCTGGTTCAGGCAGATTTAATATTGTATCTGCTTGATAAGTTTGGTTAATTAAATCATCCTCTAGATTTAGGTTATTGATGGGGTTTTGATAACAATAAAGTAATTTTATTTCACCATATAATCCATTTATCAGTTCTGTTCTGTAAGCAGTTTCTATATGTTTTGATCTAACATAATTAGTTCTAGAAATAGCCGTAGTAAATGAGGGGAATCTATTGATAACTTTGTATTGATCTCCAATGCCAATGGTTAATTGCCTATATTTTTTTTTATCAGAAATAATAGACACATTAGTACTGCCTTTTACATCTTCATTTACTATTCCATAGTCAATCATGTTTTTAGTACTTATCTTATATTTCCCTTTAATATTTTGGTTGAAATGAAAACCTAAAGTGTGCCTGTAACCTCCTATTCCAAAGAAGTTAAATTGTGAAACTACTGGCCATATGTAAAATGAATGTCCTTTAAATCTATTTTTCCTTCCAATTCCTTCCCAAAATATGTTGCTTAATTTAACTTTATTATATGAGCTATCCTTTTCTAATAAGTATTTTTCACTAGCGTAATAAGTCCTTAAACTATCGGTATAGTCAATGTATTTAATTTCATTTTCTTTTAAATCAATTGCTCTGTAGGATTCCCATTTTTGTGGGGATATATTTTCAGCAGAATCATTAAAAAATTTTATCTGATTTTTTTCAAATTTTAATGGTAGAGATTCATTAAAGTTAAAATCATGATTAATTGTTATAGCATTTCCTAATATTTTATATTCTTCATCTTTAATTGTGAAATCAATAATTTTTCTATTCATTACATTTTGATCTTTTATCAATACATAATTCTGGATGATGTGAAATCTTTCAATTTTAAAGTTAGATTGTTTAGGGCCAATAATTTCAAGTTCAAAGGATACGATATTGTAAGAACTATCTTCAATAAATAATATTCCATCAAGAAGGGGGTCGTTTTTGAATCTAGGTGTTATTTTTATTTTATGAATTTTATTTGAATCATTTTCAACTATTAATCCTTGATAGTCATATTTGTAATAAGTTCTTGAATTGGGTGAAAGTGGTGATATAACTGGATTATTAGTGATTTCTAGTTCAATATTATTTTTATATAAATCTATTTCTAGTTCTACATAGTTCATTAATGATTCATATTCATCTCTTATATTGTATTGAGGAGTGATGTTATACTCTCCAAACTCTTCAAATGATTGAATTATGACAAAATCATCTTTGGGCTCAGTGTCTGCAAAATCATGGTAGGCTTTGAAATCCCAATACCTTTCATTTGGTTCAATATTGTACATGTCACCATAGGATTCAATAAATTTTAAAATTTCATTATCAAAATTAATGTTCTTAGAAGTGTCTAATTCTGTTAATTGAAGGGTGTCTTTTCTTTTTAATTTGTATTGTCTTTTTTCAATAGAGTTTTTAGAATACTGAATACACTTAAAGCTCTTTTTCTCATAATTTTTTTTTGTTTTTTTGGCTTTTTTAATTATTTCTAAAGCTTTGTTTTTGGTATTTGAAACAATTTCAAGCTCAAAAAGTTGTTGGTTGTCTTGTTGGAGAATTGTATTAATTTCAAGGGGATTATTGTTAACTGTTATTGATTTTTCTATGCTTTTATATCCAATTGAACTAAAGACCAGAACATGTTTCCCAGAGTTGATTTCCATGAAATATTCACCAAATGAATTAGCGCTTACTCCATAAGTGCTATTTTTTAAATAAACAGATGCAAAGGGCAGTGCTTCACCATTGCTATCTGTAATTTTCCCGCTTATATGGTTAGCAAGTAAACTATCAGGTAAATAAAAAAATAAAAAAAGAAGGCTTAAAAGTTTAAATGTCTTAAAATTGAAGTCCAATTATTTATATTAGTTTAATTAATAGATGATTTTCTAAATAAATTAAATCAAATTTGTATAAAATATTAAGATGTCTCTTCATAAAGATATAAAAAGAATAACAACCCATGTCCTTCAGGAAATGAAAAGAAATGGGGAGAAAATTTCGATGTTAACTGCCTATGATTATTCAATGGCCAAAATTGTTGATGAAGCTGGTATGGATGTAATTTTAGTTGGTGATTCAGCTTCAAATGTTATGGCTGGCCATGAGACCACTTTACCAATTACACTAGATCAAATGATTTATCATGCAGCATCTGTAATCAGAGCAATAAAAAGATCTCTTGTAGTGGTTGACCTCCCTTTTGGTAATTATCAGGGTGATTCTTTGGAAGCTTTGAGGTCAGCAATTAGAATTATGAAGGAAGCTGAAGCTCACTCTGTCAAGCTAGAAGGCGGAAAAGAAGTAATTGAGTCTATTCAAAGAATTTTATCTGCAGGTATTCCAGTAATGGGTCATCTGGGTTTAACCCCTCAATCAATTTATAAGTTTGGAACATATACTGTAAGAGCTAAAGAAGAAAGTGAAGCAAAAGCTTTAATTGAAGATGCACTTTTACTGCAAGAAGCAGGTTGTTTTGCTATTATTTTAGAAAAGATTCCTGCTAAACTAGCAGAAGATGTGGCCAATAAATTAGAAATACCTGTCATTGGAATTGGAGCTGGCGGAGCTGTAGATGGACAAGTCTTAGTAATGCATGATATGCTTGGAATTACCCAAGAGTTTTCTCCTAGATTCTTGAGAAGGTATCATAATCTTCACCAAGAAATATTAAAGGCTTGTAATCATTATATCGATGATGTAAAATCAAGAAATTTTCCAAATAAAGACGAACAATATTAATTGTGAGTATCACTGTTTTATATGAAGATAATCACCTTATTGCTGTTAAAAAGCATTCAGGAGATATTATTCAGTCTGATCAATCTGGTGATGTTACTTTGGCTGAAAAAGTAAAATCATATATTAAAAAAAAGTACAAAAAGCCAGGGGATGTTTTTTTAGGAATAATTCACCGAATTGATAGACCTGTTTCAGGTGTTGTTGTTTTCGCAAGAACCTCAAAAGCGTTATCTAGAATGAATGAGCTTTTTAGGGAAAAGAAAATTCAAAAAGTGTATTGGGCTGTAGTGGAAGAAAAACCCCCTCTAGAAAATGATCTTTTACTAAATTGGCTAAAGAAAAATCAAGAAAAAAATAGATCTAGAGCTTATGACAAGGAAGTCAAAGAAAGTAAAAAAGCAGAACTTAAGTATGAGCTTTTGGGTAGGAGCAGGAATTATTTTTACTTAAAAATTGATCCGCTCACAGGAAGACACCATCAAATAAGGGTGCAATTAAGTCATATTGATTGTAGAATTAAGGGAGATGTAAAATATGGAGCTAAAAGAACAAATAAAGATGGCAGTATTCATCTATTAGCAAGATCAATTTCATTTATTCATCCTATTAAAAATGAAAGGATTGAGATTTTAGCTAACCCACCTGTTGACCCTCTTTGGAATGAGTTTTTAAACCTAAGTAAGAGTTAATTTATTTAGCAGCAATAAAGCTTATTTCAATATTTACATCTTTTGGTAATCTTGCTACTTCAACGGTTTCTCTAGCAGGAAAAGGTTCACTAAAGTAATTGGCATAAATTTCATTCACTTCATTAAAATCATCCATATTTTTAAGAAATATTGAACATTTTAAAATATTCTCTCTTTTTAAATCTGCTGCATTTAAAAGTGCATCAATGTTTTTTAAAATTTGTTCTAGTTCTGAAGTGACATGCCCTTTTATAAGTTTTCCATTATTTGGGTCAATTGCAATTTGTCCACTTGCAATCATTAAATCATTGTGAATTACCGCTTGACTGTAGGGTCCTACTGGGGCAGGTGCATTTGGGATATTGACTGTTTTTTTCATTTATGGGATATTATTATCGTACCAGGTTCTTCTTCGTTGTAATTTTAAATCTTGTAATAATGCTGATTTAACCCTAATATTTAGATTGTAGCTTTTCATAAATCCAAATGGTATCCAGTTAAATCCCATTTGCCAACAATGTAAATCTCTAGCAATATTAACAGAAGTAAAACTAAACTCTTTTTTTACAAAATCATAATTTGTCATGTAGGAAATCTTCCAATTTTTAGTCACACTTAAATCGCCTCTTAAACCAATACTTTGAGTAATAAATGAAGTGTCATTTGATGGGTTAATGGTTCTTCGGTAATCAATTTTATAATCAATTCCAATGGTCCATGGAATGTTGAAATCAAGATATAAGTCAGAATTATTATTTATTATTTCTAACTCTTCTTTTGAACCTTTATTACTTTTATAGGGCTGGTCATTTTTTTTCTTAGACTGCAAACTACTTCCTATTGCTAAATTAGCAGAAGTAATTGTCCCCAATTTTTTATTTGATGAAAATAGATATTCACTAGTTCTTAATCCATTAGAATATTTATATGGGTCCATTCTTCCATTGAATCGGAGGTTAACCTTTTTCCAAAGGGTTGTTCTTCCTACAAATTGGATGTTATCTAAATTAAATGAATCTTTTGTAATGTCATATCCAGAGCTGATGGAAAAGTTATCTAATATTTTTGATTTAATAAAAGGTTCTTTTTCTGTTGAGTCTTTGTGATTTTTTCTTTTTAGTTCCATGGAGTTAATCAAACTGAAGCCAATCCTTCCAGATTCTGAAGAATTAATCGTACCATATATATTATTAGAAAAAGGGGAATAAGTTGATGTGTTTTCTAAAGAGTCAACTTGATAGGTGTTCCATTGGTGGGTATTAGGTTGGTAGGAAAAGTTGATGTTTGGTGTAATGGTATGTCTAATTTTATATTGATTTTTTCCTTTTAAAAACTTTGCAAATTGATAAAACGCATAAATTTTTGTTGTTGCTGAAGCACTAAAACTATGTGAATATATTCTGTCAAATTTTCTAATTGTATCTGTATCCAGCTCATTGTTAAAGTCATTCCATTCTCTATTTATTTGATCTAAATACCATAGAGAGGATAGTCGATAAGCTGGATTAATTGTTACATTTTTCCCAAAAAGTTTGATCGCACTTGAAGCATTGATGTTGTGCCTCATTCCATTTCTTGATTTATTTAATAAAGCTTCTAAACTATTATTAATTAAACCCTGACCAGCAATACTTAGCTCGTTTTTAGTATTTAATTGATAATTGACATTGGTTGAGTTAATTATTTCATGAATAAAATTTTTGCTAATGGTACTTTTTCGCAACATTTTAAAGGGATAAAATCTATTGATATTATAAGATATTTCAGGAAGAGTAAATATCATTAATCCTGTATTGCTATTTTGACTATGCCTCAAATTTGCACTTAGATTTGAACTTATTTTACCCTTAAATTGTTTACTCCAAGCAATATTTGAGTTAAATGTATTAGTTAAATAGTTAGTTGCAGATATATTGTTGTAGTCATTTCTAAAGTTGGTAGCAGTTCCTGCATTAATTAGCGCTTTAAATGTTCTTCCTGGTTTGAAATTATTATCATTTTGATGGTTCCATTTTACAAAGAATTCTTTTGATTTACTATAATCTGGAAACTGTCTTTCACCTTGAATAACGTTCCTGTAGCTAAACTGAAATTGACCATTGTACTTGTATCGAACCCTGTATTTTGTAGTGTTTCCTAATCCCCATGAACCTTTGCTGTAAATATCTCCAGTCATTAAGGTGCTTAATTTGCCCCCTTTAAACTGGTGATAATATCCACCTCCTAATAAATAAAACCCTAATGCTTTTGATTCACCATAGGTAGGAATAATGATACCATTAGAGCTTTTATTTTTTTTATTAGGTAAAAATGCAAAGGGAAGTCCAAGTGGAGTAGGAATGTTAGCAACATATAAGTTTACTGGCCCCGATACAATTTTATCATCAGGCTTTATAATTGCTTTTCGTAATTTGAAGTAAAAATGAGGATGATCTAAATCACAAGTTGTATATAATGCATTTCTAACATGGATGTCTCCATTGTTTTGTCTTTTTACTTTTTCTCCATGAATATAACTTTCTCCTTCTTGAAGTTTTACTTGATAAGTAATTCCTTTTTTAGTTTCAAAATTATACTTTAAAGAATCTGATGTAGTTGATGTAGCGCCGTCAGAGAGGATAGGCAATCCAATTTTTTGATTTGTACTATCCAAACAATACTTTGCGTTTACTGTTTTGGTATCGAAATTAAACTCAATATAACAGGCGTCAAGTATAATCTCTCCATAATCAATATGTGCATTTTTATATAGGTAAGTCTTTTTTTTATTAATATCTAAAATGATAGAGTCATCAGCAAAATAATTGATGTTATTTTCCAACTGGCTTGATTCTTGTTTGATATTTTCTTGCGATAATACTAAGTTGGGTTTTATCAACACTAAAAAGAGCATAATTAGCAACGAAATTCCTTTTAATGAATGAGTCAGCTTATTACATTTGATTGTAATACTTTTTATGTGTGAAAGGAATAACAAAAATTATTTAATGATTTTGTAATAACGAATAATTTGAAATTTAATTATACAAATATAGTTCTAGTTCTCTTAAGAAAGTATTTATTCATAATACTTTGTTTGGTTACTTTTTTTGAAGTGAATTCTCAAACTGGTCTTGGAATAAATACCATAGTAATTGACCCAGGTCACGGAGGAAAAGATCCTGGAGCAATTAGTCCTAACAAAAATTACGAAAAAACGGTAGTCCTGAAAGTTAGTCTCTTGTTGGGGGATTTAATTAAAAAATCCTATCCGGAAGTTGAAGTCATTTATACTAGAGACGATGATCGATTTATAGGTTTGGCAAAAAGAGCTAAAATTGCCAATGAGATAGGAGCTGATTTATTTATTTCAGTTCATGCCAATGCAGTAGATAATTCTTCTGCTAATGGTTTTGAGACTTGGGTCCTAGGATTACATAAGTCTAAAGCTGCTTTGGAGGTTGCTAAATTTGAAAATTCTGCAATATTAATGGAAGAAAACAACGAACAAACTTATTCTGAATTTAATCCTAATGATCCAGATGCATATATTGCATTATCAATGCGACAAAATGCATTTTTAGACCAAAGTTTAATATTGGCCAATGCCATTCAAAAAGATTGTCAAACTAAACTTGGATTAAGAAATAGGGGAGTGAAGCAAGCTGGATTTATGGTTTTATATAGAGCTACAATGCCAGCGGTTTTATTAGAGTTAGGTTTTCTCTCTAATCCAAAAGATGAAAAACTTTTAATATCTCAAAGTGGGCAATTAAAACTAGCTAAACATATTTTTGAAGGATTTAAATCATACAAGAATAAATATGACGGAGTAGATAAATCTTTAGATGTTAATAAAGTAGTTGATCAAGTATTAGAAGAGGATAGTAATGCTCCTTTATTGGTTGCTGGAAAAGTATTCAAAGTTCAATTGGCTACTTCCTCTTCAAAAATTCCTACACTTGCAGAAAACTTTAATGGTCTAAAAGACGTAGAAGTGTATCTTAGTGGAAAATTTTTCAAGTATACCTATGGTAACTGTAAGGATTATACTTCTGCTGGGGATAAACTTAAAGAAGCTCAAAATGCAGGATACAACACCGCCTTTATTATAGCTTTTGAAAATGGCAAAAGAAAAGACTGGGAAAAGTTGTAATTTTAGAAGAATAAAATGAAAACAAAAAAAGAACTATTTATAGGATTAGTTGCTATTATTGGAGTTGCAGGGCTGGTGGTTGGTTTTTTCTTTCTAAAAGGTCAAGAAGTCTGGAAATCAAGGTCAGTTTACTACACATACTACAATAACTCTGAAGGATTAAATACTGGAAGACCTGTTAATTTAAATGGTTTGCAGGTTGGGATTGTGACCAATGTTTCATTTCAACCCAATGACATCACTAATGTATTTGTAGAGTTTGAGTTAACAGACCCCAATATTAAACTTATTCCAAAAGGATCTAAAATGGTTTTGAATTCTGATTTACTCTCAGGTCCATATTTAGATATTAAGTGGAATGACTCTATTGTATTTTATGATTCAAAAGATACTATTCCATCTTCTGTATCTCTGGCTCTTGAAGATCAAATTAATGAACGTTTAATCCCATTAGAGAAAAAGACCAATGAACTGATAAGTACTGCTGATTCTGCAATTAAAACAATTGAAGCTATTTTTAGTAGAAATACTGATAATCTTGATGAGTCTTTTAATGGCATTAGAAAAGCAATAAGAAACTTTGAAAGAGTTTCACTTAGGATTGATACACTAATCAAATCTGAAAGATATAGAATTAGCAAAATTTTAGCTAATGTTGAATCAGTGACTGGAAACTTGAAGGAAAGTAACGAGCAGATTTCTAAGATTTTAGATAATGTAGTTCAAATATCAGATTCCCTCAAAAAAGTAGATATAATAGGTACGATAGACAAAGCCAAATCATCATTAGAACAAGTTGATATGATACTTTACGACGTACAGAATGGTGATGGGACAATTAATCACCTGTTAAAAGATTCAACGATGTATGTACAAATTAATCAAATGCTTGAAGAGGCTACTCGTTTAATTGAGAATATTAAAACACACCCTAATAGATACCTCCAGTTTAGTGTCTTTGGTAGTAGAGACAAAAGCTTACTGGATGCAAAAGACGAAAAAATGCTTAAAAAGTTTGCTTTAGATTCCCTTTATAATTAATTTATAATAAATCAAACAAAAAAGATAATATTTCATCTTAAATTAGTATGCGTGCATAACTTTTTTTTATATTTGTTTTTTAATATTGACTTTAAATAAATTATGGTTTCAATTATAGTTTTTGCCATATTATTAATATTTACTTTCTCCTTTTTTGGATGGAATGTTTATAAGGTAAAAAGTAATATTTTGATGGGCAAGCCATTGGATCGATCTGATAGAAAATCGGAAAGAATAAAAACCATGATGCTAGTTGCTTTTGGTCAAAAAAAAATGTTCCAAAATTTACTTCCAGCAATACTTCATTTTTTTATTTATGCAGCATTTGTAATTACATCAACTGAACTTTTTGAAATTATCTTTGATGGCCTAACAGGAAATCATCGTTTCTTTGCTGATTCACTGGGTGTTTTTTATGTAATTGTTATTAGTACAATAGAAGTCCTTTCTATTCTTGCATTTGTTGCAACCATAATATTTCTAGCTCGCAGAAATTTACTAAAGTTACCCAGATTTCACATGGACGAAATGACCGGATGGCCTAAGCTCGATGGCAATATTATTTTATACCTTGAAATCATACTTATATTCTGTATTTTCACTATGAATGGTACTGATGAGGTAATGCTGAATAATGGTTGGTCACATGCTCATGTAGATGGAGATTCTTTTGGTTTTGCCGTTTCAAGTTATTTAGGTCCATTTGTTTTTGGTGGTTTAGATAGGGATACATTATCTATTTTAGAACGGATAGGTTGGTGGGGACATCTGACAATGGTTTTTAGCTTCTTAAATTACCTGCCTTATTCGAAGCATTTTCATATTATTCTGGCATTTCCAAACACTTATTACAGTAATTTAAATAGTAAGGGTCAATTAACTAATCTAAGCAATGTGAAGAAAGAAGTTGAAAATATGTTTGATCCTAATTTTGACCCATATGCTGCCCCTGCTGAGGGAGATATTGCTGATCCTGAACGATTTGGGGCTAAGGATATACAAGATTTAACATGGAAAAATTTAATGGAGGCATACACCTGTACTGAATGTGGAAGATGTACTTCTGCGTGTCCTGCAAATCAAACCGGTAAAAAATTAAGCCCCAGAAAAATTATGATGGATACTCGTGACAGAATGGTAGAGGTTGGAGAAAATAAAAGAAAACATGGTAAGGATTATGATGATGGTAAATCTTTGTTGGGAGATTACATTAGCCAGGAAGAGATATGGGCTTGTACATCATGTAATGCTTGTGTTCAAGAATGTCCCGTGAATATTGATCCTCTTTCTATTATTATAGACCTTAGAAGATACCTTGTGATGGAAGAATCAAAAATTCCATCTGAGTTAGCGGGAATGCTAACAAATATTGAAAACAATGGCGCACCTTGGCAATTTGCTCAAGCCGATCGTCTTAAATGGGCTGAAGAATAATGAAAAAATTAAATGTTCCAACTGTAGCTGAAATGATTGCTAGAAATGAGCGTCCAGACATTCTTTTTTGGGTTGGTTGTTCTGGTAGTTTTGATGATAGAGCAAAAAAAATAACTAAATCCATAGTTAAAATATTAAATCATTGTAATATAAAATTTGCCGTTTTAGGTGCTGAGGAGTCATGTACTGGTGATCCTGCAAAGAGAGCTGGGAATGAATTTGCTTTTATGATGCAAGCTATTCAAAATATTGAATTATTGAAGGGTTATGAAATTCAAAAAATTGTTACTGGTTGCCCCCACTGTTTTAATACTTTAAAAAATGAATATCCTGATCTTGGAGCTGATTTTGAAGTAGTACACCATACTCAGTTAATCAATGAATTAATAAGAGAAGGTAGATTGATAATTAAGGATAAAGGCACGTTTAAAGGTAAAAGGATTACTTTTCATGACCCCTGCTATCTAGGAAGAGCAAATGACGTATATGAAGCTCCTCGCTCAACTCTTGAAAAGTTAGATGCTGAGCTGGCTGAAATGAAGCGATCTAAGAGCAAAGGTTTATGTTGTGGAGCAGGTGGAGCACAAATGTTTAAAGATGCTGAAAAAGGTAATAAGGAAGTAAATGTAGAACGAACTGAAGATGCGATAGAAGTCACTCCAGATTACATAGCAACAGGTTGTCCCTTTTGTAATACAATGATGACTGATGGTGTTAAACATTTTGAAAAGGAAGAAGATATAAAAGTAATGGATGTTGCTGAACTAATCGCTAATGCTGCTGACTTATGATATTTGATAATATCTCTCCAACTAGCAAGGCTTGGGTTTATGTATCAAGTCAAAAAATTGATGATAATTTATTATCCTCTCTAAATAATAGATTCAAAGAGTTTTTTACTGATTGGAAGTCTCATGGTCAATTAATTGACGGGGAGTTCAAAGTAATTGATGATTACATTATTGTGATAGGTGCTGGAGTTAAAAATGGAAATATGTGTGGTAGAGCAGTCGATGCTCAAATAAGATTCATTAAAGAACTGGATGAACAGTTAGATTTAGATTTATTGAATAGAAATAAAATTGCTTTTAATGTCAATGAAAAGCTCAGTTGGTTTGATTTTAAAGAAATTCAAAGTCTGATAAAAGAAAAGAAAATTAGCCACAATACCCTATGGTGTAATACATTTTTAAATAATAATCAAGATGATATTTTTATCCCTTTTGATCAGTCACCATTTGCTTCAATGTATTTTTCATAATAGGTTCGTTTGGGGTAAATAAAAAAATTCTCCAAAAATTTACTTGAACTATTTTCATTTAAGGGTTCAGTCAAACCTTTAGGACTTGAAAGGAAATTAATTCTACTTATTTGATTTTCTGAAATAAGAATATTCATATTTTCGGATGTAACTTCATTAATTTCTGTAATAAGTGAATCTTTTTCATCTTTAGAATAATAGATGACTTTACCATCTCCATCTACATTCATTAAATACATTTTATTTTTTTCAAAAAAACTTGTGATAATCTCCCCTTTAATTTGATCATAATGCAACGTATCATTTTCTGAAATTATCATTGCATTATTTTCAACAAACATTTTATATATTATTCCTTTATGAGTTTTGAACTCTATTTTATCCCCAGTAACTTGATTTTTACCCATCCATATTACTGGTTGAACAATACATTTCATTATAGAATCAGTTTCATTAAAATAGATAGAATCGCAGTCTCCTTTTAATTGTGTGCCATCAATAATGACATTATTAAAGCAAAAGATTTCATTTTTAATGCTATCTCCAATTTTAATAAATTGATCAGCATATATTTTTAAAGTATCTACACTATCTAACTGAGTTAAAACTGCATTTTTCCAAACATGGGCTGAGTCTATTTTTTCATTATGCGTACCAAACTCACCTTCAATAATAATATTACTGCTATCATCAATTATTTTAACGTTTCCTTCAGCGTAGGATATTCCAGTATTTTCATTGTAAAAAACACTATCTGCAAACAATTTATAGGTTTTAGTTGCTATAATTATGGACCCTTCCAGTGAAGATTGATTTTTATTACTATTAAACCATCCTTTGTTACAAAGAATGGTACTGTTTTCTGTTTTAATCTGAGTTTCCCCGATAATATTAGAAGTTTGTGAACTCGTATTATATATTAAAGTATCAGAATTTATATCATAGTCTTTATGGTCAAGTTCAACATCTTCTTTAAAAAAAATGGTTTTAATTTTAGTTTCAAATATCCCTTTTTTACTCTTGATTTTATACCCTTTTTTTCTATCGTTTATGAATGCTCCTTGATTATAATAAGCAATTTTATTTTTTTGATTAAAAATAAGAGATGGAGCTTCAAGTAATACGTCTTGAGTTACGACTTTAACATTTCCATAAATAAATGCTTTTTGCTCATTTCCAATGTAATGAAGGCTATCCCCAAAAAGGGTTAAACTATCATTTTCATTTATTTTGATATTTTGGTAAGCAATAAAAGAGTTATCCCCTCTGTCATAAATTGCACTGTCACAATGCATGATTGATTTATTGTTGGTAAATACGACATCATCCCAAAGAATCAGTAGTCTTTTTTTTTGAATAGTTATTCCTTTGCTCTTTTTTGAACTGAAATTGATTTTTTTTTGTTGACCATAATTCATTTGACTAAAGCAAACAAAAAGTAGAATTAAACTGATATAGACAGTTCTCATTTTCATCAAACGCAATTTTAGGAAAATAATTACCTTTTATCTCACAATTGTTTCGGACCTATTGGGACCGACAGAAACTATTGATATAGGGACTTCTAATTCTTTTTCCAAAAATGTAATGTAATCTGATAGTTCATTTGGAAACTCCTTTTCAGATTTTAACTTGGTGATATCTTGATTCCAACCTTTCATCTTTTGAAAAACAGGTTGAGTATCATCAGAAATTTCGAAAGGAAAGTAATCTATTTTTTCATTATTTTCTATATAGTGGGTACAAACAAAAATATCCTCAAAAGTGTCTAGTACATCAGCTTTCATCATGGATAGCTCAGTAACTCCATTAATCATAATTGCATATTTAAGGGCAGGCAAATCAATCCAGCCACATCTTCTCTCTCTTCCAGTGGTTGCACCAAATTCATGACCTAGTTGTCTAATTTTTTCTCCAACTTCATTGTCCAGTTCAGAAGGGAATGGTCCACTGCCTACTCTTGTACAATAAGCTTTAAAAATACCTACAACAGAGTTAATTTTATTTGGAGCAATACCAAGTCCTGTACAAGTACCAGCAGTGATAGTATTACTTGAAGTAACAAATGGATAGGTTCCAAAATCAATATCTAATAATGTTCCTTGAGCTCCCTCAGCAAGAATTTTTTTATTTTGTCTTCCCGCTTTATTCAAAAAATGTTCACTATCAATGTGCTTGAACTTTTTAAGAAATTCAATACTTTCTAAGAACTCAATTTCCATTTGCTTGAACTCTTTAATTAAATTTGAATCTTTAAGCAATTGAAAGTGTTTGTCTCTCAATCTTTCGTATTTGTTTTTGAAATTAGAACTACTAATATCACCAATTCTTAGCCCATTTCTGCCAGTTTTATCCATGTAAGTTGGTCCAATTCCTTTAAGAGTTGATCCAATTTTTAATTTTCCTTTTGCCAGTTCAGATGCTTTGTCCAATAATTTGTGAGTTGGAAGAATAAGATGCGCCTTTTTTGAAATTAGAAGATTTGAATTAACATCAACATTTAACTCTTCTAATTGATGAATTTCATTTTTTAAAATAACAGGGTCGATAACCACTCCGTTACCTATAATATTAATGACATTATCTCTAAATATCCCTGAGGGTATAGTGTGTAATACGTGTTTAATGCCTTCAAATTCTAAAGTGTGACCTGCATTAGGCCCACCCTGAAACCTTGCAATTATATCATATTTTGGAGTAAGAACATCTACAATTTTCCCTTTCCCTTCGTCTCCCCACTGAAGACCTAATAATACATCTACTCCCATTTTATTTTTTATTTATGTATTGCTCAATATCATTGATGGTTTCTTCAATATTGAAGATGGTATTCAATTTTGTTGTAATAAGTAATTGATTGATATTTTTATTGATGTTGCATAATATAGTATCACCACCTAAATTTCTGGAGATAGTCAATAGTTTTAGAAAATTATTAAAACCAGAGCTATTCATATAAGTTAAATCTTTAAGATTAATTATTAGGACATTATTTTTTGTACTGGCAGATGATGATATATCTTCCATCATCTTAGTAGCATCATCATTACTGATAAGTTTTCCTTTTAAATTGATCCATAAATATGGAGAATGTTCATTTATTTCAAATTCAAACATTTATTTTTTCTTTTTTCCGTAAAAATATAATTTATGATCATAGATCTCAACATTATAAATTTCTTCAATGACTTTTCTAATATTTTGTATTCTAGGGTCGCAAAATTCAATCACTTCTCCATTTTCTAAAATCAAATGATCATGTTGTTTAAACTCAAATGATTTTTCAAAATGTGAACTGTTTTGACCAAAATGGTGTCTTTTAATTAAATCACAATCTAAAAGAAGCTCCATAGTGTTGTAGAGTGTAGCTCTACTCACCCTGTAGTTTTTATCTTTCATATTGATGTAAAGTTCCTCAATATCAAAATGACCCTTAATTCCGTAAATTTCAGAAAGGATTGCAAACCTTTCAGGTGTTTTACGATGACCTTTTTCAGTAAGGTAATCTGAGAAAACAATTCTCACTCTTTCTTGTATGTCAGATAAATTTTCCAATAATTAATTTTATTTGGGCACAAAAATAGAATTTTAAGTCATATTA
>TARA_B100001093_G_scaffold515099_1_pt1 | contig 20158 bp, 9 predicted proteins | sample TARA_B100001093 | Tara Oceans TARA_B100001093 (sample SAMEA2623116) | marine metagenome | biome: marine biome (ENVO:00000447); feature: surface water layer (ENVO:00002042); material: "saline water (ENVO:00002010), including plankton (ENVO:xxxxxxxx)" | depth 5 m
AGACACTTAGAAAAAAAGTTCTTGTCTCTACGAAGGTCACAGGCTTCAGAAAGTGCTATCTTTCCATTTGTGTCTATTATTGAAAAACCTGTAATGCTAGTTGATACGTCTATACCTAAAATCATATATCCATCTTTAACTTAAAGGATAAATCTTGTGCCTCTTTCTTTAATACAGGATTTGAAAGTGTGGCAACTCCAATAAGTTTCTTATCTTCATCATATACCCCAACGCGAGAAATGTATACTTGTCTTTCAAAATCTGCGGTTTGCCCAGAGTAACTTGATGAAACTGTATTTTTTATTGTTTGATTGTCGTTTTCAATGTAAAGTCTTGAAGATGACAAGAAAGTTTTAGTTTGTCCAAACTCTAAGAAAGTTGGGTTATTGGAATAATTTACTTCTCCTCTGCGGGCGTGGGCATACATTGTAAGAACCTGCGTTTCTGTATGTCCTTTGAAAGACACATCAAAAGAAGCAGAAGTTGACACATTGTTGCCATCATTTGCTCCAGCAGCAAAGTATTTCCAAGAGCCTGTGGCTAAGCCTCCACCAAAGTCGTAAGCGGTGCCGGAGGTTAAATCCCAACTACCTGTTAAAATAGCGAAGCCTTCTTCATACATTGCCACGCCTGCAACTGAACCAGAGCCAACAGAGCCGACAGGTCCAACCTGAATCAGTTCTCCATTGTACTTTTCGTCTTTAAGTTCTCCAACCAAGGTTCCTGTGATGTAGAACTTCAAGGACATACTGCCGTGCTTGATGCGAGAACCATAGAATATCTTTGGGATAGAAATCAAATTTATATCTTGCTCATCTTTGTTCCATGTGCCAATTTCAGTATCAGAAAAATTAACAAGATAATGAGGACTTCTGGTTCCATAAAAATTCAAAGTATTTCTTAAGCCATAGTAGTGTCGGTAAACTGGTCTTGAAACATCAGTGATAGAGCCGGTGTTTCCTGCTTCTATCATAAGTTCCCTCACTATTGAAGCAGACATAGGATAAGACGAGCCAGTAAAATATATATTCCCTCCTGCTATTCCACTAGCAACAGCATCTGATACTTCTTGCATGGGACCAGAGGCAGTAATTTCGTATCTTCCATGGGGTCCTTCCGTAAGAGTCCTGCTTCGCGGTGAAGCTTTTATATATTGCCTTTCATTTGCTGCCAGCCTGCCGACGACATATGGAATTATTGGTGAATTCGGTCCAGGGGTACGTTGCGTGAAAAGAGGGAGACCGGCTCGACTATATCTTGAACTTATTGTTGTTGTCCCTGCTTTATCAACATTATATTCAAAAAGACTGATCCCGCCAGAAGCAGACAGGATATCATCACTAAGGCTGCCGCTCTCTATTGGTCTGTGGTCATAGTAAACCGAAGAAGAGTAAATAAAGAAAGTGTTATGAGGGTAAGCCCTCATAGCATTTCTTATTATATCGCTATGTCCAAACTTCTTGAGGGACATCCCGCCCTCCTTAGTAGTCCAGCCTGACGCGGAGGGTTAGTTCGTTTGTCGGATCCTTGCGAAGTGGCTCTGAAAGTTTTGCTACCGCAAGAAGTTCGTTTTGCGAGTTGTATAGACCAATCGTGCTGACATATGAGATTGGGGGATTTTGTCTGTTGCCGTTCTTGACTCTGACTTGTCCACTACTGAGATACGTTGGGTTACTGGAATAGTTGTACTTATTATGTGGCATACGGCAGAAATACACAGTTGAGTTAATCTCGGTAGTATTATTAAATTGCAGGTTTTGCATTCTGTGTCGGAAAGCGTCTGCGGAGCCCGAAATGGAACCAGAAACTAGCTGTTGGTCGAAAGTTCTTGAAGTTGTAGACTGGCTAAAAAAGTCAGTTGTTCCTGCCCAGATAGAGCTTGTAAGAACCATGACGCCTGCCTGATAAAATACAACACCGCCGACCTCGGGAGTGGTAGAACTGGTTAAGATTCCATAATCGCCGCCGACTGTATTGAGTGTGCCTTGGGTCGCGGAAGCTTCCCGGTCTGTGAATGTTTTTAACCCAGCAAAAGGAGCAGCCCAGGATGCCGTACCTAGGGTGATGCTAACAGAGCCTTTCTTAATTTCGTCTTTGGTAAGAAGGCGAGAAAGGTTTACAAATACAACTTCCTTCATTGCGCCCACTCCGTCAAGAGTAAGATCGCTTTCAAACTTTCTTACTTCATTAGTAGAGCCGGTATACCCAAGCAGAACCTGGGAGAACTGGTTGTACATGTTTATTTTCTTGGCTCTCAGAGAAGGATTCAGGGAGCTTGAAAGCGGAGAACTCTCATCGTACCCCGCCGTTAGATCAAAAATGTGGTTTGCTGAAGAACTTAGGTAAGGATAATCATACACAGATTGAAACATACCATGGGAGTAGTTCTTGATGTTATCATCGTTTGGAAAAGTTCCGTAAGTTCCACTAACTATGGTTCCTGTTAGTGGAATAACTTCGTGAAGAAGAGTTCTTGTAGTTGCTACATCCGTTGTTGGATCAATTGGTTCATAGTTGATGGGCATTTATTTATCCTTTAGCTTTTCTTTCTAACTATTCGAAGAGGAATCTGAATCTGGGTGCCGCTTGTTAGTCCTCTGACATACACGGTAGTGTCAATTACGTCGTAAGTATTACTACCAGTAAATCCGAGGGTTGCGGCGGCTACGCTTGTGCGACCATAGAGAGAGTAGAAAGATGGTGTCGAGGAACCTTCTGCGTTAATCTCGGTGCTTGGAACAAAAGTAGCGGCGGTTACGGTTCCACGAGGACCCTCAAAGCCTGATAGGTCGAAGCCGGTGGCAGAATTGTCGCGCTTTGCCACCAAATTGGCTATACTAGGGGCAATAGCTGTTGAGTAATTCTCGATAAAGTCTTGCGCACCAACGGCAGTTCTCGTGGTGAAGGTAGACATAGAGATGTCGCGAGTGCCATCTGAAAGGTTGGCAAACTTGCCACCCTGTACAGAGGTAAGTCCAGCTACAAAGCGAGAATCAAACTTAAATTCAAAGTTACCATCCAGAAGACCTGTGGCTACAATCATGGCGTTTCTGTTCTCAAGGGTTGCTTGTCTCTCGTTAGAATCTATACCGCTTTCAATAACAACAGTTCTAGATGGGGTTTTGGTGTTTGGCTCAAGCACAAATTTCTCTCCCAAAACAGAATCAGATGAAAGGTTTTCATAAGTTTCTCTATTTGCTGCGAGGATGAAAACACTCCCCTTTTTGTTTAGGGCTTCAGATATTTTTTGATTTGCCTTGAGGGTAGGCATAAACAAAATGTCTGTTCTGGTTATGCTTAAAAGCCCATACTTGATTGATGAAGCTTGCTTAGTTGCTGCCTCCATGACTGGCGATTGAAGTATCTCAAGATCATAATAAGCAGAACCACTAGGGTGATTTGCATTATACAATGAATAATCTATCTCGTCATCACCTGGGGAATACTTTACAATACGAAAGTTTCCTTCTGCCATTCTCTTTCTGCCGATGTCTGTTAGTACGGCGTCAAGAATAATGTCGCCAGAGTTATCTAAAAAGCCCATTTAATTTCCTCTCTTCTCACATAAATAGTGTTATTGTTTTATTTTTTCTTTCTCTCGAAAGTTAGATTTAGATCCACCTTTCGCCCGGTTTTCTTTGAAGTTAAACGTATCTTGAATTTTTCATTCCAGAACTCTTCGGCGGTTCCCAATGTGAGCGCGCCTATCTGGTCTACAGAGTTGTCTGAAAAGTCAACATTGCTGGTGTCAAACTGTAGGTGTTGGATGTTGGGCACAACATTAAATAGATTCTTGATGGCAAGAGTCGGAATTGTGGGTGGTTGCTCAATCAATTCATCTTCGCTTAGTTGATTAAATAGTCCGTAAACATAGCCACCATCATTTATCAATTCAGATTCAAATATTGGACTTGGCTGCCCTGCCACTCCATTTTCGTTTACAGCACGGAAAGTGTAGTAATACTTTGTGTTCTCGCGCACTCGCTCTGCAAAGAAGTGGTCGGACATAATATCGCCAACTTCATTTTTAAGGTCGATCGTTTTCCGCAAATTGTTTTCAAAAGATCGATAAGACGACGGCTTCTCCATAGTTCTATAAACTTCTATAAATCTTGCAGGGGAAACAGACTCTTCTTTGGTAAGAGAACCCGGAACGAAATCTTTTCCTTCTTTGTACGACGCTTCATTTCTTTCGTCTATCGCACTTATGGTGGGTGGATACGGTTCGGCATCTACCGAGAAGGTATCATATTTTAAGTAAAAAGCAAGTCTGTTGCTCTGATCTCGGAGATGATAGGGAGATACATTGAAGTCATTTGGCGGGTGATCAACAATACGCATTGTTTTTTCTTCAAGAGGTATTTCTACTATCTTAACGGAAGGCTCAATAGTAAGCTTAAAATCAGCTAAAAATCTCTCCTCTGTGTTTATTTGAGCATTTGAGGCAAGAGCATTGGCAAATGCTCTTGCTTCTGCTAGTGCTGTTCCCAGTCTATCCCGTTCATCTAGCAGTGGTTGATTATCATATATGTAGACTAAAAGTTTATTGACGAAATCTCTGACCAAATCCTTTACATCATCAGATTCGTTCTCGTCGAGCAGAGATGAATCGGGTTCGCGTTCAATGCCAAAATCAATAAGATTTTCATACATTGCTCTTCTATCGTAAGCAGTTTCGGTTTCGGGTGGTGGTGGATTATAGCCAGAACCATCAAAAAAAGTCTCGGCATAATCGCGATGGTCAACATCATAAATCCTTTCCAGCGCTTCTACAAATTCATTGTAAAAAGCTTCCAAATCTACTATCCTTTCGTTTAGTACGGCTATGCCTCTCTCTAATACCTCCGCTGTCTCAAAGGCACTACGCAAATTCTCTTCACTATTCAACTGTGGACTGGTCTGCCCTGTGTATGGATCGTAAAATTCTAAACAATTCATATCACCTTCTTCGGCAATCTTTCTTGTAGCAACAAGTCCGGTGGTCTGGTACTTGTAGCCCTGCAAGAGAACATATGAAAACACTTTGTAGGTGTATTCGGTGTCATATTTTACCTGTGTGTCGATATATCTTATTGCTTCATTACGGTTGTAAAACCAAATATTTTGTATTGTGTTTTCAGTTCTGCTATCACCGGTTGGTGGTCCACCTATTTTTTGAATACGGAACGCCATTGTTTCGTGGTATTTTGAACCGCCTGCTTGATTAAAGAACTCTTCCAAGCTATCAATTTTGATAATATCGAAATTGTTATTTATTATTTCTTTAAACGTATTCAATACATCTAGGCTCTTATCAGCAGCGATGTGTCTATAAGTCCCATTTGTATCTTCAAAAGGATCTATCTGATCTTGGAAAGAAGAAGCGTTGATTACACTTACATCTGTTGTTTCTGGGACTGGGTTTCTGAAGCCATACAATAGCACTGTAGGTACATCTACGACTTTTAAGGCAACGTTGGTGCTTGATGTAAGCTCCGTGGCAGTGCCGGCTTCATAATCAATTGAATAGTCGCCGGTAGATAATCCAAAGTTTACGGTTGCCGGGGTAAGTGAAATTTCATTTTGAAAAGTCTCTTTTAGAAGTTTCATAAATTTATATTCATATTCTTTTTCTTGTATTACCTTTTTAAATAAGTTTTCTTGTGCGTCAGGACCAAAAAAATCAGTGTTAAAATTTGCTAATTCTTGGCTTATTTCCAATTTATTAGCAAACGGCATTAAGGAATAAATTTTAGATAGATCATCTTCTGTACTAATGTATGTGCTATCAGTTTTTCTTGCTGAAGTGTTCTGATCTGACATGTTTTGATTTAAGGTCATTGAAGAAACTGTTGCGGTACCAAACCTTGACATAAAGGTGCTTGAATTGGAATTTAGTGTTTTTTCCAAAACAAATACATTTTTATTAGCTTCATCAAGAACCACATCTTGATTTACAAATCCCAGGTTCATAAAGTTGTTAATTAGATTATATTGGTGTCTTGGATAATTTTCTTTATTGGTTATTGACATAAACAAATTAGGTTTAAGATTGTAATAATTCGGTAGCGAAAGTTCGCTTGACAAGCCAGAAGCATAAGCTTGATAGCGGGAATAATTTTGGTAGTATTCGGTTGTGAGAACTATTGATGGCGACAAACCTTCAGAGTTCCTTTCAACTTCGCTTGGCTTAAAAGGCAAATAATAATCATTGATGGCATGGTCAGCATAAACACCAGTGTTGTAGACACCAGAATATTCTGTTTCAGCAAAAGCCGAACCAATGAGATAGGCTCTCCAATCTTCATCTGAGACAAAGTTGTCTGGCATCCCTACTAATCTTACGGGAAAAGACAGCACCGGGAGATAAGAAGTTTCATCAATCTCAATAAGATCTCTGTTGGTGTCAACTTGTTTTATGCTTTCTGGTTCAGAAAAGTCAACAAAGTAAGTTCCACTATCATTTTTGTAGTTTGAAGCAAATGTATTTCTTAGGCGCTCAGAAGAGCCAGAAAGTAAATTTGAATCAAAAAGGATTGTTTGTTTTAACGACATTAGTAGCTTCCTATGGTGACATCGCGGGTTCTGGTGCCGTCGCTTTTTATGTTAGTTCTGGTGCCGGTTGCAGTAGGTCCGCCAACATCAGTTATAGTTTCTGTTGTGGAAGTTAAGCTGATTGCTTCGCCAACCGTGGTTGACTCAATAGCCACGTCCTCGGTTGTAATAGAGCCGAGAGATGAAACAATATCAAAATCCATCTCTCTTGCTTGTATTGAATTGACGTAGTCTCCACGCGCTGCGACTGGTTCTTCGTCAACGGAAAAATAAAACGTAACTGGTTTTCTATAGGAGATTATTTCTTTTTCGTTTTGAGATAATTGTAGTGACATGGCAGAGCGGTCGGCGTCAGTAAGATCAAAAAAGTCGTAGGTATCAACTATTGGTTCTTCCTCCTCAATAGATTCGTAAACCATGACTGTTGAATCGGTTATACTTTCGGTTGAATAACGTAAAATGTTAAAATATAACCCATCTCTCAGTTCCACACTGGTGCCATCTGGAAGCGAGATTGTATCCGCGACTGTGTCGAATGCCTCTAAACCACCATAATTAGGAATATAATTGTGTATAAATAGTTCCTGCGCCCCAACGCCAACATTGATCAAATTGCCTTGGAAATCTTGTATTAATGATTCAGTAGCCACTTGTTGTCTCCATTGTTGTCCCTCTTACATTTGAATTTGTAGTTTTTGTTTTTATTTCGGCGTCAATATAGCTTGAATAATATTCAATAAGAGGGTCAGTTTCGGGAAGTGTTTTGTCTACTTTGCTGAGATCTTCATCTAAATCATAGATAGGATCATTTTCATTATCAAATTTGTGTTGTAAGTCAGATTTTTTGTTTTTTAAATCTCCAAATTTGCCTGCTTCTAGAATGTTTGGATTTTGGATCAATTCATTATCATTAGACATTTTTTTGAAAGATGGAAATAACTCTGATTTTTCAACTGTTATAGATTTTTCTCCCAATGTTTCAACACCACTTTTTTGTACTTTTAGGAAGTCAGCCTTAAAAATACTACGTTTACGATTAAGATTTTTAAATTTTCTTCTGGGCATTTTTTACTCCAATAAACCTGCGTCTTGCATATCTTGTTCAAGTGTATCGCCGTCGTTAACTGGACCTATTAATTCGACACAGTTGTAGACGTCACCCGAATAACCGCCGAGTCGGTATTCCGTGAGCTTGTCTTCTAATCTCACCTTCGCTATGGAGACGGCTGCCTTGAGTTGATCTATGTGGTCTTGCTCCCGACCATTAAGGACCCTGCCGTACAGCGAGAGGGTGGCATCTAATATCGCCTTGGCGCGATCATACTCGGCTTTAAGGGCAATCCATTCTTCCTTTAAATCTCTACATCGGGCAACAAAACTAAAACCAAGCGCATCGCATCCTCTCTGGTCGTATTCATCGATCGTTTCCGCATAGAGACTAATGGCGTCTCCGGCTGCTTGTCTTTCTCGAATTTCAATAAACAGGGAAGCACATTTTGTAAGTTGTAATTCAGATTCGGCTTGAAGCTCTTCTAACTGTTCAACGTTGAGTTCACTTGATATGTTTTCTTTATCAAAATTATCACTTCTAGAAAATTTGATTAATTCGCTAGGTTTTACCAAGTAATAACTTTCGTCTGGTAATGCATCAATTCTATAAATTTCATTACTTTCGTCTAGTCCTCTGCCTTTTGTAAAATATATATTAACAAGTTTTTCCAAATCTCTTCTAAAATCTTGCAGTTCGCTTAAAAAGCCAGTTTCGGGAGATATTACCTTTCTTTTATCTAGTGCTGCTTCGCGAATAGAATCCAAATCAAGCAAAACGCCTTCTCTTCTTCTAGCTGAATCTGATCCGCCAAAATCGTTCCATGAGGCAAGCATCATTTGCAAAAATGAGTAGTAATAAAAAGGAGCTTCGGACCAAGGATAAGGTTCGGTAAATTCGTTTCTTATACTCTCAACAAAAAAATCGTTAAACCTATCATCTATATTATTATAACTACAAAAGTCATTGGCAAAATCAAGATACCTTGTAATCCCTTCTAAGAGAGAAAATATTTTTTGCCTTATAAAGACATCATAGAACTCCATAGTCTTGTCGCGTATTGTTATGGTGCATTCTATGTTTATGTCGTTAAGCAAAAAATCACTAAAATAATCGCCAGCTAAGCTTGCTGCTTGGTAGTCGTTTAATTCAAATAAAGAAAGTCTGTAATCACCTAACCCGTTGTTTGTATCAAAACCTCTTTGTATGAGAGTGCTGTATAGTGTTTCTTGATCTAGACCAGAAAATACTATCTTTTGAAAGGCGCCCCCAGCGGTGATGGCGTTTTCGATCCTACCTTGGCTTCCTATAAGTCTATGATAATTCACATCTGGATCCTTGTCTTCCTGTACTAAGCCAAATTTTGGAGCAAAGTCGTCTTCTTCTGGATATACATATACGAGAGCATATGTTTTTGCTTGTGATACAGAGACGTTCCCGTATGTCCCCAAGGGTGCCTTTACTAAACCACATGATGTAAAATTAAAATAATTCGCCAAGGAACCTTTGCCAAAAATTTGTTGTATATTATATGGGTTTATAAATCTAGAAATTTCACTTTTATAATTTAACGCCTTTTCATAATCAAAAAAGTAATAAGCATTTGTTTGCAACTTAAAGTATTTTGATATATTATTAGGAGGATTTCTCAAATCTATGATGGATTTGCCGCCCGTCCCTGGATCGTAAAAAGGAAACAAATTTCTTGATACTAGGGGCTCTGGCAAAAATGCGCTGTCGTTGGCAATTAAATAAAATCCTCCAATAGATTCGTTTTTTTCTAAGCTTGGAAGGGAAATATATCTCTGCTCAATTATTTTTGTATTCACAAACTGTCTTTTTGACAATTGTTCCTGTCTACTAATAAAAGTGTCAGCAAGCACAATGTTTGAAGCCATTTGTGAATAAAGCTTGCCCATGATTGTAACAGGAGATTTATCCGTAAAAGCATCAATCTTGTTTTTTAAAATTATAAGCAACCTGGGATTATCGCCCTCAACACTAAGGGTGGCTGATAAATCATTTGATTCATCTGTAAAATAATTTTGTAAAACATCGCTAAACTGCTTAATTAAATCTGTGTGTCCGTAATCATCAGTTTTGTGATAAGTTCTGACTAAACTCATCAAGGGGGTTTGATAATAAAAATTTTGATTTTGCTCTAAAAATGCGACAATAGGGTCTGTTGTGATGGAACCGTCTAAATCCAAAACCTTTTCAAAAATTAAATCTGATGTTTGGTTTTCAAAATAAGTTTCATCTAATCCATTTTTAACAAAACAGCCTACATACTTCTCTTCTGGTATGCCCTTTAAAATTTGCAAGGTCCCATAAATTTTTATGAATCTTGTACCACCAAGATTATAAAAATCATCCTTTATCTCAGTACTGGGCAAATCTATAAAATTAGAAAATGATATAACTTTTGTAGTAGAATAAAAACTTCTAAATGAAGATGTTCCAGATGAAGCAAACAAAGCTTCAAAGTTTTTGCTTGCTTTTAGTCTACCGAGAAGGCTTTTACCAAAGGAAGAAAGGACAATGCTTTGAGAAAAATTATCTTCATTTGACAAGTTTTCTATAAAAGCATCAACTTTTTCTTGCTCGTTGGGGACTTTAAAATAAAAAGCTATATCAACTTCAAAAATAACTTCATCGTCGGGGTTGGTGATGCGTACTTGCTCTATAAGAGGTCTGGGAAATTTTTCACCAAAACGTTTGGTTGTGTTGCCTTCAAAAATTAATCGGGACATATTTCTGACTCCGTAACCTTTCCGTATATATCAAAATAAAGATCTTGCCCTGCGGCGTCTGTACAATCATAATCTAGGTCTATTAAATAGTTTTCTGTATTAAACTGTTCGATGTGTTTACATACAAGCCTATCATCAACTTGTGCGTCTCTTAAAATTGAAAAGTAATACTCAACTGAATTCTTGTCTAATTCTGCTTGTTGAATCTCAGGTCGTTCTGCTACCATCATACCATCTACAATTTGAGGTTTTTGCGACTTAAAATAAAGCTTTCTAAAATTGTCGTCTTCTATCTTGAAGACTTCAATGTCGAAGTTCCTTGTCAGCAATTCTGTGTTTAGTTCTTCAAGGTAAATCAGCGGATCTTCAGTTGTTAGTTTTAGCACTCTTCCATCAGCAAAAGTACTCGTTACAAACTCTAGATCTCGAAAGTTTTCGTATGAATTGTTTCTGTTTAGTTCTGCTGGGTCTTCTGATGACAAAGCGTAAGAAGCAGTTATATTTATTTGTGTAACATTCGCCTCTGCTCTCTGGACATCTGTGGTTGTCACACCTATAGCGCCCTGAAAAGAATTTTGTATTGAGCCAGTTATCGTGCCAACCATAGCAGCGACTTTCCAGGCAGGTGCCACATTAGTGTCTTCTGACAGCAGGCGCGCGTCCCCAATGGAGCCATAGGAAGTAAGAGGGTTTTCTTCTTGTGGGTATATGGTGTCCAAAAGCAATCCGCCCTCAACAACAGATTCGCCCATTCTTTCTTGAAAAATCGCCTGACTTCCAAGGTACTGCGTTTCGTTTTTGATACGTTCGTGTATTTCGTTTTGTACCTCGGCGCTACTACCACTGACATACTCGATGTCGTAAATAACATTATCGTCAAAGAAGGCGTAATACACTGGGTTAAATGTTCCAGCAGATAGTTTGTGTTTGCCGTGGGGTGTTAAACGGATGTCGAATACTTGTTCTTTTTTATTCAGGAACTTCATTTGGCGCTGCCTTATAAAGCACGTCGGCTTCAAGTTTAACTAGTTCTACGAAGGAAAGGTAATCGTATGGCCAGTTAAACTGTAAGTATTCATCATCTTTGTCCGTATCAGGCTTATCTAGGGCTGTTGTTTTTCTAGCAGCCTTGACTTGTGGGGCAACAAGGTCGTAGTAGTCTTTGCTTGCCTTCTGCTTGACCTTGAATACCATCCAGCGAAGATTGGGGTTGTCCATCAAATTGTCTTCGTCTAAGAGTTCGTTGTTCATCAAGTCGTGCGACACCCTGGCTTCTTGGAAAGTAATCTTTTTGTAGTCTCTCGGAGCAAGATTTTGCCAGATGTATGAGAGGTCGTCTTTGTCAAATTCATACTTGAATTCAAAGAAGTACATAACCATAGGATCAATTTCGTCAAAGTTGATGAAATCAAATTGCGGAGGAAGAACGTAGCGCTTCATCTTTTGCACCATCTTACGGATTGATTCGCCCGCTGTTGCTAGTGAATCACCATCTTGGCTGCCTTCTCTCTTTTTAAGAGCAGATTCAAAGCGCTCGTGGGGGATACTGATGAACTTCTTGCGGTTCTTCTTGTCTTCGCCAGTAAGGACTTGATAATCCTCATTCGCCTCAATGACGTAAGGGATTGCTACAACTGCCTCATAAACCTCTCGCTTATCAGCAATTTCTCCAAGGCGCACATTTACGCTATCTTTTTTCTGGGCTCGCTGGAAGCCGAACAGGTCGCTTAATGACTTAATATCAAGGTAGGCTGTTGAGCCAGAATTGGCGGCATCGTTGTTGTTGTAGACTGAATCTTCATTGATGACATCGTAGTGCCCTTTTAACCAATCAACAGAAATATCTCCTATTTCCAAAAAGACGCCAGTTGAAGGTTCTTTTGGTATTTCGCCAAACTGGTGCCACATTCCTCTTGGGACTGATTCGGAGAATGTGGTGGGGTAAGTTATATTGTTGTTGTCTGCCGAGACATTAGCGAAGTTAAGCATTGGGGTTTCCCACTTAGGTTGTATAACCCAGCGCTTGCCTGCTATGTCGTTTTCGTTTAGTATCGTATTGTTGAACTTGTCTTTTCTCTTTTTGGGAACTCTTTCGACACCAAACAGGTTTAGTGAAGAATCAAGTTGCATGGCATTATTATTTACAACAGAGCCGCCGTAAGGTGCTTGTCTGCTAGCAGCCACACCAAAAGCCGAATAGCCATTTTGAATCAGCAGTCTTTCGTTTTTGAATTCAGAATTTCCAGTCTCAGAGCCGGACATCTGCCCTGGGTCAACACGCCAATATACAGTGTTTGTTTCAGATAATATGTCTTCAAGTGTATAAGTTTTTGAAGAATCTGGGCGGAATATAAAGTCAACCCAAGATTCACCGTGGTAATAAGGCGGGGTATAAGCCCAGTTAAATCCTTCAAGAGAATCAAGGGTGCCACTTAAAAATGCTGTGTCGTGTGAGCCAGTCTGCCTGCCGGTGACTGAAGGACCAAAAGCAGTTGGTCTGGAATACATCGTAAATGTTTCTTGGAAATCTGGATTATGTGCCGGGTCTTGTGGGAGTGGATAATAGCCATCGCTTAATGCAGTCAAGCTTGTTCCAGAGCCGCTTTGCGCCAGGGCTCCAAGGTTTGAGAAATATGTGTTTGCTCCGTCAGATCCGCTTTCAAGGTTGTAGTATCTGTTACCGTTGTGAGACTTTCTAATCTTTAATCTCGCAGCATAGACTTCGCCATCTTTAAACTTAAGTCCGTCTTGAATAAGATCCGATTCTATCTTGGTAAAACTAGAGTTTTTCAAGAAGAAGTCACCTGTTTGTCCAAAAAAGTTTTTAGACATAAGTTCGTAGATGCCATCGCTAACGGATGCGTCCATAGAAGCAGTAGCATTGAACGAGCTTGATGGGTGTGGTTCAAAGTCTAAGAACTCAATTTTATCAATGTATTTCCCAGGATCAAGGGCGGCTTCAAAAGGAACTCGCAGATCCCAAAAAGCCCTATTGGGGTTATAATTGTTATTGTATTGAGTAAGAGATACAATTCTTGGCGGCCAGATCATGTAATTTTCAGTACTAGCAGAACTGCCGCTAAAATTATAACTTTGTATTTTTGATTTTTTATTGATAACCGGATAATCAACAGCGATGCCTGATTTGATTGAGTTGTAAATGATACCGGGAGCAAACAGCGGCTGGATTAAGGGACGAAGATACCTTGAATTATCGGTGCCGGCAGACAGAAGCCCACCGCCTGCTGTCTCTGAAAAGCCATTTCCGAAGGAGGAGCTAAACTGCTCTGCCAGATTAATAGTTCTTTGCGCGGGATAGAAGCCCTTGTAGGGATTGTATCTAATGGCTGCTCTGCATGTAAGCATTATTTCTTTTGCTGACAAGCCGGATTTCTGCTTAATTTCGGCAAACTCTTTTAAGAAGTCAGAGTTGGAATAATCTTTATAGAAGTTTGTTTGTGAACTGTCAAGAGAAGTACCTGGGATTTCGAAGTTATCTTGCTTCGTCTTGTTAAACAAGCCGCCTTTTACATAATCAGAAATGTGTTCTGAAATTCTAAATTCGGGGATTATCGCATAGTCTTTTGCGACAAGTTGCAGTTCTTCTTTGAAGTCTCCGTATTCATCAAACCAGGGCTCCGAAGGGTGTGAGGCAGATACAAAATCACTACCAGATTTTTCTATTATTGTTGCATGGGTACCCGCTTCCCAGAGCGCTTCGCCAGCATAATTAGGAATTTGACTTGTAAAAGTATTTGTGAGACTTGCTGTCTGGGCAAAGCCGGTCCTTGATGCAACAGAATTTGGAGACGTAAGAAGTTGCTTGCGAGATATTAGGGACCCAGCGCGAAGGTTTCTTCTTATATTTAGAGTACCAGAACTAGTGAAATACGTTGTGTAATTGTTTTGTAGTTCGCCCGCTTTTCCATTTTCAATTAAGAAATCGAAATCACTATCAGAAGCGTGAACGATTTCTGTTCTGATTAAAAAGTCTTCTTGTGCATCGAGAGGCCAAATACTCTGCTGTACTTGTTTACTAAAAGAGTTTAATCTGGTTTTTGTTCTATTTTCTCTTGAGTCTCTCCAAAAGCCATTATCAAAATCAAGTCTCTCGCGAGACCCACTAGAAAATTCGTTTCTTGTTGAGGGGAATAGAGTTTCGGAATAGTGAACCCAGTTTAATTCATTGCCGGGCTGCCTTGACATATCAACCAATTGATCAAATGGGGTAATTGTTGTGTCTTGCTTTTCGTAAACAAGATCGTTCAACTCTCTTTCATTAAAGTATATCTTTTCATTGTTGTGGGTTGCTTTAAGTGATATGTTTAATCCTTGTGCGTCCATATTGACAACAACCGGGCGCCCCTTCATGGAGACAGGGGGCAACCTAAAATCTTTTATTTCCGAACCTTTGAGCGCTGTTAACCTATTGTTTTCGTGCTCTATTCTCAAAATAGGGTGATCTTGTTGTCTAAACGCGCGCCAGTTCCAACCGTAGTTATCGCCGCGTCGAGTAATCAGCGCGTTGAACTCAAGAGAGTCGATAACAGGATCTTTTAAGCCATCTTCTACTACTGTAGCCCCCAATGTGTTTTTATCGGAGCCTGTTGGGTCTGCGCACAACAAGTTAAGTCGTGTTGTATTTTGATAAATACCATCAATAGTTGTTGTCGAGGCTGTCACATAATCATAAAAAGGTATCAAGGTTCCTGTTACGTCATAGTAAGGCGCTATGCTTGAATCAGTCAGCATGAAACCAGCGTACCTTGGATCAGTTGGGTCAGTATGGGTGATAGAGGAAGTTATCCAAGAATACTGCCTATCAGATCTGGGTATCTGGTGTTGTATGTTTAAGTTATCAAACTTTTGCTGCGTAGATGGTCCATTTTTGTCAATTGGTGTTATTTTATTATTTCTATGTGTCTTATGAAAAGACGCAAGTTCTGTGGATGCATCGTCAGAGGCAGCGGGATTTGACTGATAAACACTATCTCTGAAGAATTTACCTGCATGGCGGGCTGCCAAGTTCGTGAAACCAAAGTCTTTGCCCGTGTGGTCAAAGTTTCTTATGCCTGTTGTCTCTGAAACAATCGAAGATGACACACCCTGGAATGGACGACGGACAGAGAGGTTTCTGTTATTTGTTTCGTTGTACACCGACAGGTCGCCAGATCGTAAGTCTCTAAAGGCAGGGGTCATTGACTCGCGAGAGCCAGGAGCCGAGAATCTGTTAACAATGACAGTCTTGTTTTGATAATCGCCAGAACCTGTGAGGTATCCCCAATTATAATCGTCAATGAAAGTAAAGTGTGAATTTTCGGCGCGGTGAACATCAAGAATGGTTCTAACTACATCAGCACCAACTGCTTTTGCTGGGATTGTTGGTTGTTCGTCAATGAAGGCTCTTGGGTTAGAATAACCACCTACAGTGTGAACAACTTGGTAGTTTTCATCGTAGTTTCCAAGAACAGTTGAGCCAGTCTTATGTTGTATGTTACGAATGTTTACAGGGCGCTTTGCCATTTCGTCACGGAAGAATACTGCCTTTTGTGCGCCAGTTAACGGATAGGGCGAAACCCCTCTTTCGTTTGCCTCTGGCCACGGGTAATCAGCACCGACCATACCGATCGCACCAGAAAGAACATTGCAATCTCTTCCCAATAGAATCTTCCAGGCTTCAGGTCTGTTAAGGTAATTATCTGCGCCTGTGTTCAACTTAACATGTCTTGATTGATGTCCGCCAACTGCGTATTCCGTAAATGGACCCTGCATTGGTCGCTCCATGCTGGTACCATACACATCGTTATGCAAGTTTGTGATTTCTACGCTTGCTGATACGCCTTCGGCTACCTGCTTGTTGAAGCCTGAATTCACAGATGACGAAATTATGTTGAACGGAAAAGACAAAGAGGACTTTGTATTTTTGTATCCAATCCCATCTTCCCAGTCTCTACCGTGCTGAACAAGAACATTTCTTTTTATTTTCGCAGATGGTGTTTCTGGCGAATCAACTGTATCTTTAAGTGCAGCAAAGTCTTCGGTGAAAGCAAGCAGAACATTGCGCGGGACATAAACATTGTCTTCTGTCGTTATAGGTCCTGCTGGGTGCAAAGCAGTGTAGGTGTAATGAATGTTTTTGTCATCGTTGAAGTTTACGCCACCTTTTATTTCTGATGTCTTCTTGACATCAAACACTCGACCTTTTGATAAGGTTCTGTATTTGAAATTTGAACGAGAGTATTTTGCTCCAACATTGGTGAAGCTTCTTCCAACACCACCATTTGTTTGGTTTGTTTGAACTCTGCGAATCTGATTTCTTTCTGAGTCAACATTGGCATCGCCGGATGAAATTATACCCTGTCGTTCTGCACGCTCTTTCCACCAATTAGAATTTTCGCGCTCAAGACCGCTTATCGGCGCGTGGTTTTTGTCCCAGTTATAACGCAACTCTTCCGCACCGAAAGCAACACCTTCGGTTGAAGAAGTAAACGCCAACATGGGTATTCTATGTTGATATTTGTTTCTCTCAAGTACATGTGGCTCAATTGTGTTTAGAATGTCAGATGTATAATCAGCAGACGCAGGAACTAGTTGTCCTATTATCTGGGAGATTGCGTCGTCAAACCACTTGTAGTAGTCAACAAATTTCTCGACATTGGAAACAGTGGTTACCCTACGGAAGAAAATCTCTCTTAACTTCTCAAGACCCTTGTAGTTCATGCGATACTGATGAACGGGGTGCCCTATGAGATTGTGAAAATCATTAACACCAGCAAAAAAGTTTAACATTTCTTCTGAGATAGAAGCATACATGCTCTTTTCTAAAATGTAGTGATAATTTGGTATTGTATCTACGGTATCAAAAAGTTTGTCATCATCAGTCTTTATTTGTACAAGGTTGTCGGATATTGCCAACTCTGGATCAATAAACTGGTGGCTATTAACTTCCTGTTTCAACACAACATCGGTGGCACTTTCTTGGAAACCAAATCCTACTCCGGGGTAAAGATAGGAGCTAATCTCCCCAAGCATACCATAAGAGCCGTTTATTCCATCAACCGAGCCAGAACTTATGTCAGTAATAGTAAAACCACCTGTTCCGTCAGATGCTGTTACGTTTGCAAATTCATAATTTAAAGCCAAAGTGTGTATATTTAAGGTCTTGTCATTATCGGAATCAAGAGGGGACAAATGTTTACTTGCATCACTTACGCCATAATTTTCAAAATCCAGGGTGTGTTGCTTTAAGGAATCATCGTCAATTCTTTTAGTCCAATACCTAGTGGCTGTGACTAACACGTCTGTCCTATGTTGCAGGGCTCCAGTTATGTTTGTTCTGTGTGCGCCTGCAAATATTCTTTTAGGTGATCTTAAAAACTGACGAGTTTTACTTGTTGTGTTGGCGCTTCCTGTGATCTTGAAGATATTTCTTACTTCTCCAAGTCTTTGGTTGTAACCAGAAAACTCAATTGTATAATCTGTTTGCGAAACACCTTCTACTGAACCTGTTAGCCCGATGGAGTTCGGCTTAATCCTAATTGACAGATTCCAATTTTCATTATCATATACACTATGGTATAAGCTACTAGATATTTCGTTGGTCAATAACGAAGAACTGAGAACAAATTTGACGTTTTTGGAATATATTTCATCGCGTTGTGCATAAACATAAAAACTTGGATCGAATACTTCTGTTTGTGGCAGATTGGAGCTTGCAGAGTGAATTCCAAACAACGACACTCTTGTAAAATCTCTCTCAAATGGATCAATTAATCTTATAAATTTTGGAAATATTATGTCAGCTTCATATGTCATACCATAGCGATTTTCGTGTCGCGATACTTCAGAGCTTGAAATATAGCCCAGTTGAGTTGAATCCGATGACGCCGAGGAATATATTACAGCGCCTAAGTTTTGTGCCTTATTAAAGTTTACCGACGATTTTCTTACAACAGTGTTTTTTAAATTATTTTCAAGTTCGTAGGTGTAGTTGTTTGCATAGGTGTTGAATCTAACAAGCTTATCATCAATATTAAATGTTCTAAGAACGTTCTTGACTGCTTTGTGTGTGCCCTTTGATTTAAAAATATATGCAAGGTTGTTATACAAATTAAGATAAATAAGGTTTTTTGTTTCATTAAGATCAAATTTAAAGCTCTGGGTTTCATTCTTATTTAAGAATTTTTCCATAACAGTGCTGTCTACAAAAATATCAGGAGTTTCCAAGCCCAAAGATGATGGTAGGTTATTGGCAAAAGGAAGCGGCTTGTACGATGCGCTCGTATAAATTGGGCTCTTAAATGTCGGCAAAGCCTCGATCTGCAAATACAAACGATCAAAATATGTTCCTATAATATGCGAAAGATATTTAAAGTTATCGTTTCCAAGCCCTTGGTGTTCCTCGGTAACCCAGCTTGGCATAAATGAAGAAAACAAAGAGGTATTTCGGTAGTCATGGTCAATACCCTTGCTTATCAAATCGGCTCTCAGCGAAGAAACGCTTGGATGATTTGAATAAATTATCGGATCAAGATATTCGCTTGTGGCAGCACTAGCAGAAACAATAGCAGAACCAGTGTTTCGTGATGTCGTCGTATACCCAGAAAACGTTCCGTTAGAGATTCTTCCAGAATAATCAAGAACAACACTATCTTGTGCAGCATCCCCTGTTATACCTTCATTGAACTTATAATAAACCCCAAGTGTGGTATTGGAGATATCTGTATTAGAACCGCCACGCACTTGCCCAAACCAATTTCTTCCAATGTCTTGTGCTGTCCTTTCGGTTTTCCAAAAACGAAACTCGTCCATAGAACCGGAAAAGAAAAGATGACCTTCGGCATGAGAGCCCGAAGCAATGTAAGCAAGGGCTCCTTTTTGGGTTAATGGATTAAAAGTGCTGCTGCCAAGAATTCTAGTTTGTTCTAAAACGCCATTAGTGTAAAATTTTGTAGATACTCCGTCTCCAGTATCTTTAAACGAAATGGCATAGTGATTCCATTGCTTGATTGATGATGTATCTGGTGTCACACCAATTCTTTCATCTGTAAATCTCGCAGTGCCATTTGCGCGAAGAGTTGTAAAGAAGGGAGAACCGGAGTCACCCTTGATATAAATTGTCAGTTCGTCATGAGCCGTAGAGCTTGTTAAGTGAAAAATAGCTTGCTTTGTGTTGGTGTCAAGAACGTCATTTTTCATCCAAAATTCGATTGTGACGCCTTTTTGAAAATCACATTTTAGGTTTGATTCTCTTGTGCCTTGTCCATAATCGGATGGGAGACCCTCCGTGGTGTATAGATCTTCATCGTAAATATTTGCTGTTTCTCTCTGAGATGACTTTGGGTCTTTAAAGAGTCCTTTGGTGTTGGATGATGCAATAGTGTGCGGACCACCCTTAAGAGAGATGGAAGAACTAGAGAAGTTTACATACCCGTTAGTGCGAGGATATAGGTTGTTAAATACAAATTTTTCTATATCAAGAAATTTGTTGTAAAATTCATTATATTCAGCGTCAGAACCATCATATGGATAGTAATCTACTATATGATCAATAGCAGAACGATAATATAGCTCTGCGGAACCAAATTTTGCAAAAGATGATGGGACGGTATAATCTATTTGTGGTTCATAGTAATTTTGCTTTTTTACTATTTGTTTTACATTTCTTGAAGATTCGGCATCAGCAAATGCCTCTTTATCATTTTTTTGCGAAACGTAAGCTGTTGAACGATCAAATAAATCTCTAATACTCATAATCTTCTACTCGGAATAGGAACTTTTGGTCTTGCTCGATCCAAGATTGCCTCTGTGAATCATAGAATGC
>TARA_B100001093_G_scaffold23106_2_pt1 | contig 20119 bp, 15 predicted proteins | sample TARA_B100001093 | Tara Oceans TARA_B100001093 (sample SAMEA2623116) | marine metagenome | biome: marine biome (ENVO:00000447); feature: surface water layer (ENVO:00002042); material: "saline water (ENVO:00002010), including plankton (ENVO:xxxxxxxx)" | depth 5 m
AGAGACTGTCCCAGAGCTTCGGGTGGATTTAATAACCAAATAGGCCGGAGAGGGATGTTAGGCAACGGATATACATTTTGTTCGTCATGTAATTGATTTGCATATTCGGGCCTTGGGTCCTGCAGTCGGCATGGTGCCTTGAGACATTCAGGACCAAGGCGTGCGGTTAAACGATCTAATAATTGTGCTCGATCAGTATCTTGGGCCTTGATAAATAAGTCAGGTTTTTTCGGACTTGTTTGATGTATTTGCTGAATGATTAAGCGAATTTCTGTCATTGGTGATTGTGGTTGTGAATGTTCTATGTGTAACCAAGTTGGATCAGCGAGCGCTGATGCAGTATTGACGGGGTCGTTCAGTGTGATATCAAGAGAGATCACTTGACGATTCTCTAATATGATTTCCCATCGCAGACGGCTTGTTGCGCATACGCGCTGTGTTAGCCAGAGTGACGCATCTTGGGTGAGACGATTGATTGGAAATTTGAGCATCTCAATTGACTCTAGCCCCCTAAGGAACTCGATGGATTGATTGAACACAGGTGGCGGCGTAAACCATTTCAGTAATGTCTGGTGTCGACCAGCGATTGCATCGAAGTATAAATAGATATCTCGATGTATGCGCGCTTGCCTGGCTCGTGATGGTGCACCGAAATAATCACCAATCGTTCGAAATCCCATATTTTTCAGTCGTTTAATATGCTCCATAGGAATCTCAGCAGTGTCAATTGCTAGACGGTAGAGAGTTTTTTCAAAAGTCTGCTCTCGGGGTCTGACTCCCGCCTTAACAAACATAGCCGCCATTTCAGGGGTATAGCCAAAAGCAAGTTGAATTTTGAAATTCTGAGATGTTGATGCTTGTTTTAAAGTTTGTGTAAGGGCTTGTAAGTCACCAAACAGGGATTTGCTTTTCGAGACTTCGATACACAAGCCTTTGTTCCAAATCGCGACTTGATGTGAAAATTGATAAGCCCAGAGCGCCAAGCGGTGTAATAAACGGCGCTCCGCATCTGGTTTATAAGTCTGTGTCAGAAGATTGGGACAGAGCGTTAGGCCCATATTGATGTTCATCCCAGGGATAACACCTGCAGCGACGGCGAGCTCAGAGGACTGGATGATGTTCCCTTGATGGTGGATTGCGATGCTCTGATCCTGATGTGTAATACTTTGTGCATCCAACAATAAGTTTGGGAATTTAAGGTACGCATAGATCATCAATGTAAGCTCGACTGCGCCTTAAGAACACTTGTTTTACGTTGTGCCGGCGATGGTGTTTTTAACCAATGTAATTCCAGTGGTATTACTACAGGTGATTTTGCATTTGTTCCAGGTTGCTTAAATACCCTGATTTCAAAACTAGTTGGTAATGAATCAATGGTGATGCGAACAGGTGCAGGGGATGCTTGCCATTGATGCTTTGGGTTTCTGATCAAGAAAAGCTGTGTTTGTCCTCGCTGGCAAGCAAGTTGTAAGCGTCTTAGCTGAGTAGACGTGAGCGCTTCTGATTCCCAGGCGATGATGCTGCGAGTGGATATAGCGTTCGCCAATTGTTCTAAACTCCAGGCAAATTGATTTGTGGGGATGTTCAAAACATCCACCCGCTGTGGATCGATCCCTTCTTGCATAAGCCGCTCAGTGCAGGGTGCTAAGGGTGGATTTATTAAAGCTGTCCATCGTGTATCTTGTTGTGTTTTCCATGTTGAAAAGATGCATCGTATGGGCGCAGAGAATATATCGTTCGTCAGTATTTCGATAAGCATGTGCGCAGGCCAACCTCGGCCAGATAGTTGGCCATTCAGTTTGGGAAAACCAGTATCGGTTACTTCGATCGTAGTTTCTGCGTTGCCTTGCCACAGCTTTCCAGCATCAAATAAAGGACGTAAAATATTAGTATTCATTACTGTATAAAAATACAGTTTTTTGAAGAAGTCAATCAGCTAATCTCGCGGCATGAAATTAATATTAAAAGTCTTTGTTTTTTCTTTACTCGCTGTATTCCCCGCTCTGACCCAAGCAAACCAAGTCACAGCGAAATTATTAGCCTCAGTTGAGGCCGTTGCTCCTGGTAATACCTTATGGTTCGGCTTATCACTTGAGATAGCAGATGGTTGGAATACGTATTGGAAAAATGCTGGATCAACGGGATTACCTCCAACGCTTGAGCTGAATGACGGCCAACAGGACTATCTCCCTGACCTTAAGTTCCCGTTGGCTAAAACTAAACCATTCGGTGAGGATGTCAGTCTCTTAACATACGGTTACACCAAAAAAGTTGTACATCCATTTCAGATCATGGTGCCCGCAAATATTTCTGGACAATGGACATTAACAGGCAAGGTGAGTTGGCTTGTTTGTCGTGATATTTGTATTCCTGAAAATCAGAGCATTAGCCTCTCATTACCTATTGTTAAGTCGCAGGCTGAGATACGTCGTTCATCATCAATACAGCAAATCGACGCAGCGCGCGCCTCTGTACCAACAGATTTTCCTGCATCCGTAAACTTTGCGGGAGCCAACTCTGTCTGGGTCTCAGAATTTAGAGAGTTAAAGATTAAAGACGTAATGCCTGAAGGCTCTGGCGAGGTATTAGGTCTTATTCAGAGTGCTAAGTATTTGGATGATGGTGTTCTGATTACATTTGATCGGGCATTGAAGCCAGCCAATTATGCAGAGGGTCACTGGGTGATCGGTCTTGAAAACGGCGGTGTTCGATTACCTTTGAATAACGGTTTAGTTGTGCCTCATATGAATCAGCAAAATTTATCTCTAGGATTAATTTTGATCATGGCGCTTGCTGGCGGTTTGATTCTCAACTTGATGCCTTGTGTCTTCCCTGTACTATCTATCAAGGCGTTATCAATCATAGGCAAAGCTAGCGAGGAACAGCGAGAAGTTCAGAGAGGTGCCTGGCTTTATACAGTCGGCATTATGACGACGATGTTGCTCTTAGCCTCTATTATGGTGGGGTTGCAGGCAGGCGGTGCGCAGATAGGTTGGGGATTCCAATTACAAACACCCTGGTTTGTCGCTCTATTAGTATATGTCTTTTTCATTCTGGGACTCTGGCTTTATGGTTGGTTTGAATTCGGAATGGCTCTATCTGGTGTTGGTCAGAGTCTAACCGAGGGTCATTCGGGACGGACTGAATTCTTTACCGGCGTTTTGGCTGTGGTTGTGGCGACGCCATGCACCGCCCCTTTTATGGGCGTTGCGATGGGATACACACTGACACAACCTTGGTGGATTACCTTGATCGTCTTTTCTGTGCTTGGACTTGGGCTTGCTGTTCCGATGTTGGTATTCGCCATTTCGCCGCAGCTTGCCAGTTATCTGCCGCGTCCGGGGAGCTGGATGATCAGATTGAAGCAATTTTTTGCTTTCCCAATTTTTGCAACAGCGATCTGGCTGCTTTGGGTACTAATTAGACAAACGTCATCGGATGTCTTGGTTATAGTCCTAGGTGGCTTGTTGCTGCTTGTCTTGGGGATTTGGTTGTCTGAGAGCGAAAATCGCTTTTTTAGGGGATTAGGCATCTTGGCGATGCTCATTTCGTTTTTTTCGATCCCAAGCGTGTCTCACCTAACACCTAGCTCTACTAAACAATCTTTCGTGGATGTCAGAGCCGAACCTTATTCAGCCAGTGCTCTACGAGCGTATGTCGATAAAGATCATTCTGTATTTATTAATATGACGGCGGACTGGTGTATTACCTGCAAGGTTAACGAAAAACGCCTATTTATCACGGAACCGGTTGATCAATTATTTGAAACTTACGACGTGATTCGAATGACAGGTGACTGGACTCGGTATGATCCATTTATCACTGAATATCTTAATACCTTTGACCGGGTCGGAGTCCCCCTATATGTTGTAAAACATCCTGGAATGAACCCAATTGTTCTGTCGCAATTCCCTAGTTTTGAGGAACTGGAACAGGCGGTTAATGCAAAATTTTCTCCCTAATCTCGTCAATGATGTTGGTTGCGCCCCAATCCTTCATACCCTGAATGGTCTCGATGGCTTTCCCGGATGTATTGATGAGAATTGTAGTTGGAACACCCCGAAGTCCATAAGACTTCAGTCCGGACATTTTTGCATCTTTGAGCAATACTGTGTTGTTACCGAATAGCTCCGGTTTTTTATTTTTGAAAGCTTCAATTGTTTTGGTATTTTCGCCGAAGTTAACGAGGTAGACAGTAGCGTCTTTGCTAAGTTTTTGGCCCAATATTTCCAGATCAGGTAGCTCTTTAATACATGGAGCGCACCAGGTGGCCCAGAAATTTATAACTGCGGGGCCTTGGATCTTAAACGACTGATCTCTCAAATCGGTAAAGTTATTCGCATAGGCTTCTAATGTGCTAAACCATATGAAAATTGAGAGCAGGATTGACCTACGATTGAACATTATTTTTTCTCCTTTGACCGTGATACGAAATCGTCTATGAGTTCGTTAATAATATGTGAAGAATTACAAGGGAGCGATACAATGATCTTTAAGATCAATGCCTCACTTTCGAATCTCAGCAAATTTGAGTGAGCAGGCGCTGAAGTAGTTTTGGCAGAACCTGAGCAGTCCGTTCATCTCAGTATCGTGTAGTTTAGCTAATCCAGCTAGCGTTTCGGTGTCCACGGTGACTCGATTTTGCCACTCTTTAGGGTGTTGAGAGTTTCCAGATTCAAAACTACGTCTTACCCAGATGTTGCCCAATCTTGCGAATTTCGGAGCCCGTAGCCTGCAGGACAATGCTTCTAATTTATAATTGGCCGATACAATTTTTTAGACCGCTCTGGCTCGTATTTTTTTGCACCTACTCGCTTACCTGAGTAATGCTGGAGAAGTGTGGCTAACGAAATTCTGAATTGTAAGCGACTACTAATTTCTAGGCTTGGACCGACATTTGGTTTGGCTAGTGGAGCATAAGAGCTATTTGTTGGAGCACCAATGACCGTAGTTGCCCATACCGATGCCGTCATCCAAGAGCTCACAGCCAAAACAGCATCATCAGGCGATTTATTTTTGCGTACTAATGGCGAAACTGCACCTTTGATTCAATCAGAGATACTTGCTGATGAGAGCGAAGCAAGCCTCATCGCGATAGCGCCGAAGGCATAATCTTTGACAAACACTTGCCACCACACGTTAGACTTGGTTCTCGGTGCATCGACTACGACAGTGGCTCGGTTTACTAATCGACTGGTTTGTCAGATTGTTCTCAAAGTTCTTGGAGAGACTATTCAGAAGGCTGTTCGTACGGACCGAAATTTTAAAAATCTTAGATCGAGTCGTTCAGAACGGGCTGTTGGTTAAAAACTGGTCTATCCTGTTCCGAATTGGAGACCAGCGTGGCCAAAGTAAAATCCATCTATCAATGTCAAGAATGTGGGGTAACCTCAGCACAGTGGGTAGGGCAATGCCCAGGTTGCCAGGCTTGGAATACATTGATTGAGTCTGTTCAGGCGCCCGAGCCATCGCGAGGAAAACCTCACGGATATGCGGGTGTTGTTCCGGAACGAGCTAAGTTATCAGCTATCAAATCGGAAAGGCTCAAGCGACTCGGCTCAGGATATACAGAATTCGATCGTGTCTTGGGTGGTGGCCTCGTACCTGGGTCGGTGATTTTGGTTGGTGGTGCTCCCGGCGCTGGAAAAAGCACCTTGCTTTTGCAAGTTACAACGCAGCTTTCGTTTCAGAAGACTTGTCTGTACGTCACTGGCGAAGAATCACTTGAACAAATTGCGCTCCGAGCACAACGCTTGGGTTTGGTTGCAGATCAACTTGAGTGCGTGTCTGAAACACGAGTAGAGGCTATTGCTGCTATGGTTGATCAAGTAAAGCCAGCATTGCTGGTGGTCGATTCCGTTCAAGTCATGCAAGTTGATTCATTAGCCGGAGCACCAGGTAGTGTGGGTCAAGTTCGGGAGTCCGCCGCTGAGCTGACTCGTCTTGCGAAATCTAGGGGTATGATCGTTCTACTTGTGGGCCACGTCACAAAAGAAGGCGCATTGGCGGGTCCGAAGGTGCTTGAACACATTATCGATGCCTCTCTTCTCTTGGAAGGAGACAATGCAGGTCGGTTTCGAACATTACGCGCACACAAAAACCGATTTGGATCTGTGGGAGAGCTTGGTGTTTTTGCCATGACAGAAACTGGTCTCCGGGAAGTAAAAAACCCATCTGCTATTTTTTTAAGTCGCCCAGACAACTTAGCACCAGGTTCGGCAGTGATCTGCACTTGGGAGGGCACCCGGCCTCTATTAGTGGAAGTCCAGGCATTGGTCGATACTAGTCTAAGCGGTTCCCCCAAGCGCATAGCTGTGGGTCTTGATGGCCAACGCCTCGCGATGTTACTCGCAATTCTACACCGTCATGGTCATCTTCAATTGGGGGACCAAGATGTCTTCCTCAATGCTGTTGGCGGCGTCAAGGTTACTGAAACTGGGGCAGATCTTGGAGTACTCCTTGCGTGTATCTCCAGTTTCCGAGGTAGAGTCATTCCCAAAGAATGGGTGGTCTTTGGAGAGGTCGGCTTGTCAGGTGAGGTTCGTCCTGTAGCGTCCGGACAAGAACGAATCCGAGAAGCTGCAAAACATGGCTTTAAAAAAGCAATGGTGCCATCAGCGAATGCGCCTAAGAAGGCAGTAAATGGAATCGAGGTGTATCGAGTGGAACGTATCAGTGAGGTATTGGAGTTATTTAATGAGTCGTGATTTGGAAGGCTTGCGTCGGGATTATCAGATCGGACAATTACATGAAGATGATGCAGGATCGGATCCGATCGCACTTTTTGCCCGATGGCTTGGCGATGCAAAAAATACGACACAGTTGGAGCCAAATGCGATGACGTTGGCGACAGTGGATAGTGTGGGCACCCCTCACGCGCGAATTGTGCTACTGAAGGGACAGGACGGCCGTAACTTTAATTTTTATACCAATTATTTAAGTAATAAAAGCGAGGAACTTACGGCATGTCCGTTAGCCGCGCTAGTGTTTTGGTGGGATCAGCTTGAACGCCAGGTCCGTGTTGAGGGCGTTGTAGAAAAACTTTCAGATAAAGAAAATGATGCCTACTTCCAAGAACGGCCGAGGGGTTCGCGCCTGGGTGCGTGGGCTAGTCGGCAATCTGAAATTATCGAATCGCATGATGTACTTACAAAAAAAATGAGTCAGCTTGAGGATCAGTACCCGACTGAGATCCCGAGACCAAGTCATTGGGGTGGGTACAGGGTCCGTGCGACTAGAATCGAATTTTGGCAGGGTCGATCGTCGCGGTTACATGATCGCTTAGACTATCGATTTGACGGTATGAGTTGGATTCGCTCGCGTCGTTCCCCGTAGTATGTTGCATTGCAAAAAGGCCCACTTATGATGCAGTTGCGTAAATTATTTTTAGTTTCTTTCTGCTTTGCCAGTTTTGCAGTCGCAAAGGACAACGTGTACGTGACTGTCGCGCCTTTAGTCGAGTTACAGAAAAATATTGCTTCTGATTTCCCTGCGAATGTCGTGCCCCTCGAAAAGAGTCTACTGTCCGCCGGTATTTCTTCAGAAATCACTGCCATTAGTCTGCGTCCTGGTGATGAAGTAGCGAAGGGGTCGATTATAATTCGGCTTGATTGTAGAGATACCAAACTACGCCGAGATCTTGCCTTTCAAGAGCTTAAACAAGCTGATGTGCAATTAAAATTCAGTGAGCGGCAATCAGCTCGTATTACGAAGCTGGCTGAGACTAATATTGCGAGTGAAGAACTGAAAGATACCCGGGCCACAGAAGTACAACAGGCAGTCATAGGTCTAGCGTCAAAACGTCTTGCATTACAAGAAGCCAAATTGCAGGTATCTAAATGCGAAGTAAAAGCACCCTTTGATGCGATTATTGTCGAGCAGCTCGCATCTGTAGGAACACGAGTTTCTGTTGGCAGCCCTATCCTTGAAATTGTATCGAAAGCCTTCGATATCAGAGCGCGTATTCCGTTTGATTACGGGGCCGATATCCAGAAGAACGTTTCATTTATCGTTCAGAATCGGGAAATCCCTGTGCAAATACTCGCTGAGAGCGGTGCAGTAGATACAGGAACTGGTACGCGATTACTTCGGTTTGAGTCAGCAGAAACCATCGATCCCGGTGTCCCTGGTGTGCTTCGAATACGCTCGAAAAAGATGGTGCTTCCAGCAGATTTTTTAGTGGAGCGAGACCGCTCTTATGGAATCATGGTTGCTAACAGCGGTCTAGCCAGATTTATTGCCCGAACAAACGCGATACTTGGCCAGCCGGTCGACATTACAGATCTTGATCCGGGAACGCTTGTCATTGAAGCAGGTCGCTTCAAGGCCCGTGATGGCGATCAGTTGGTGATCCGTCAATGATCGGATTTGCGCGATTATTGATCGGCAACAAGGTACTGACAAACCTCACTTTCATCTTGGTCTTGGCCATGGGTTTTCTCGCCTACTGGTCACTGCCTCGCCAGCAAGATCCAACAATTAATTTTAATTGGATAGTAATTACGGTGGCCTGGCCTGGCTCAGCTGCGCTCGATGTGGAGAGTCGGATCACGGACCCAGTTGAAGAGGCGATTCAGAGAGTCGATAACCTCGATTTCGTATCCAGCTATTCAAGAGAAGGGTTGGCTTCGATTCTGGTCCGCTTTGAAGATATTCCAGAGAATGTATTCGAACGACGTTTGGGTGATTTGCGTCGTGAAGTTAACTCAGCCGAGGGCAGTTTTCCTGAGGAAGCAGGGGATCCAATATTTATTGAGATCACCTCGTCGAATGCGTTTCCCGCGGCAACCATAGCGCTGGTTGGACCCGGTGATGACGACAGTCTTCGTAAGCAGGCGGTTCTGATTGAGAAAGAACTAGAACGCCGTGAATTTATTGATCGAATTGATACTCAAGGCATAGCTGATCCAGAGATTCGTATTGAATTTGATGCCACACGTCTTGCCGCCCTTGGGCTCGCGCCATCTGATATTGCCTCAACCGTGCAAACCTATTTTCAGGACTTAGCTGCGGGAGAATTGGACGTTGCAGGATCGAACTGGCTGGTACGGTTAAAAGGTAAATCAACAGATGCCTTCGATTTAAATCGTTTTCCAATCCTAGGACGGGGCGGCAACTTACGAATCGGTGATGTAGCCAGTGTTACTCGCACACAAGCGGAGCGGTCTGAACTCGTTCGTTATGGGGGTGCACCGGCTGTTCTGTTGGCCGTTATGAAAGCCGAAGGAGCCAATACCCTAGAACTCGTCGATGAAGTGAAGGCCTACATCAGTACGAGGAATGAACTTGAATCTGTGACAGGTACGCAGCTTGTTTTGATCGACGATCAAACAATTCCCACTCGGAAAGCTTTGACGATCATGCAAAATAATGCATTGATCGGTTTGATTTTGGTCCTGATTGTCGCTTGGATATTTTTGGGGATTAAAATCGCGGCACTTACAGCTATAGGTATACCCTTCATTCTCGCAGGTACCTTCTGGATCTTGCAAGGGATTGACCAGACACTGAATGTCACGGTACTTCTCGGGGTCGTCATCGCGCTCGGTATGTTGGTTGATGATGCGGTAGTTGTCGTCGAGGCGATTTACTACCGAATTGAGCGTGGATTCTCTGGGATTGATGCAGTTATTGACGCCTTGTCCGAGACAGCAGCGCCAGTAACGGCAGCAGTATTAACCACCGTCGCTGCGTTCATGCCTTTGATGCTACTCCCCGGAATTCTCGGTAAATTTATGATGGTAATTCCATTGGTAGTATCAATTGCGCTGTTGATCAGTTTGATAGAAGCATTCTGGATACTACCAAGTCATGTGCTCGGCTCTGTGGTGACTATGGATGGTGCGAGCCGTATGCAGCAGTTCCGTACCCAGCTTAATCGTGGTATCCGGCATATTTATATTCGTTTATTGATACGTGCGATGCGACTTCCAATCGTGACGTTGGCGATTTCCGGAATCGCATTGGGTGGTGCAGTTGGATTGTTGGCAAGCGGCAAAATTCGAGCAGATTTTTTTGCATCTGACCCAATCCGCGTTTTCTATGTCAATATCGAGACAGAGCCAGGCACGCAACTTGATAGAACACTTGATCTAGCTCTTGCGGTTGAGCATGTCGTGCGTTCCAATCTGCGACCTAATGAAGCGCGAGGAATCGTTACGTACGCTGGTCAGCAGTTTACGGAAACAGAGCCGCTACGGGGGAGTCATAGGGGTCAGGTGCTAGTTGGCTTGAATCCCGAGGGACGAGAGGTTTCAGAGATTGTTGAAGGCATGCGAGAGATCGTTCTCAAGGTGCCCGGCCCCTCAAATGTTACTTTTTTGGAGTTGGCTGGCGGACCACCCGCAGCGAAGCCTATTTCTATTAAAGTACGTGGTTCTGAGTTTGCAGAACTCCGCTCAGCTGCTGATAAAGTCAGAAATATTCTTGGCCAGACCCTCGGTATCAAAGATGTTGTCGATGATGCGCAAGATGGTAGGCTCGCGTTGCAACTTAAGCTGGAACCGGACCAGGTAGCGCGATCTGGGATTAGCCCGGAAATTATTGCTCGGAATATACGGATTCTCGTGGATGGCGAGATCGTCCAATCTGTTCAGGATCAAGGGGAGACCGTTGATATCCGGGTTGTAGCTGCCGATGGACAATTCTCTTCGCCCTCAAAGTTGTTAGCGGTACAGTTGCCAACAGTTTCAGGAGAGATGATCTCATTAAGTGAGCTTGTTGATGCTGAACGGTCACCGGCACTTGCAACCATTCGACACTATAATTTCAGACGGACGATTACCGTTGAGGCAGACATTAACTCGGAGCTCACCGATACCGTAAGCGCCAATCAGGTAGTGATGGAAGCGTGGGCCAAACTCCAATCATCTTACCCGAACGTGAATCTGGATTTCTCAGGTGAGCTAGACGATATTCAGGAAAGTTTGGACTCTATTGGTATTTTGTTTTTGTTTGGGATTGGAGTGATGTATCTCATTCTGGGAACGCAATTCAGAAGCTATGGTCAGCCATTACTGATTCTGGTGACGGTACCGCTTGCATTTACTGGCGTAGTTTTGGGCTTATTTGTGACGGGTAATCCATTGTCTCTGTACACGTTATACGGAGTAGTCGCTTTATCTGGGATTGCAGTAAATTCCGCGATCGTCCTTATCAGTGCAGCGAACGATCGCCTGGCCGCAGGGATGAGCTTGAAACACGCAACGTTATATGCGGGACGGCGGCGAGTCGTGCCAATCGTAATCACCGTAATGACAACGATCGCTGGATTGTTTTCGTTGGCCGCAGGGCTCGGTGGTTCCTCGCTAATTTGGGGCCCAGTGGCCACAGCAATTGTTTGGGGTCTCGGTTTCAGTTCGATACTGACTCTTTTCGTTGTTCCTATCCTTTATTATCTGACTGGTAGGAATCGAGAAAGGCGTCTAAATCCCGACGCTTGAAAAATCCTGTAGAGATCATATTTTACCCTTAGGGATGCCATAACGGGTCCCATGGATAAACGCTCTGTCGTCAAGAAGAGCAGACAATTTGATCGCTTTAGGAGGATCACATGACAGTAGACCTTTCACCCTTATATCGCACCGCTATAGGTTTCGATCGTTTGGCAAGTATGCTTGAGAACGCGAATCGTCTCGAAAGTGCTGGGTATCCGCCATACAACATCGAAGTAACTGGCGAAGATGAGTATCAGATAACGATGGCTGTAGCCGGATTCACTGAGGACGAATTATCAATCGAATCCAAGCAGAGTGAACTCTCAGTCGCTGGAGAAAAATTGGAATCGGAAGATGAGCAGAAGTTTTTACACCGCGGCATCGCGACACGAAGCTTCGAGCGTAAGTTTCAATTGGCAGACCACGTTTATGTCAAAGGTGCACGCCTTGACCATGGTTTGTTGTACATCGAACTGTACCGGGAATTACCCGAGGCCCTAAAATCTCGCTCAATTTCGATCGAGACCGGAAAGTTTATCGAGAGCGACGCGTAGCTGTAAAAGGCCCGGCAGGCCGGGCCTTTTTGCGTTTTTATTCTTTCAAGCTTTTCGTGGCTATGACCCAACTTGCAAAATGGTTCCCTGATTGTTTAGCCGAACTGTGTTTGCGTTAAGTTATAGTTGTCCGGAAGAAGGTTAACGATGAATTTAGTCAGCAGGTCGCCAGAATCGAAAAGGATTAACAACGCCTTGGGGCTAGCTAGGTATTGTTAATCGGGACACCTTTAATCTTTTGCGACCACTAAATTTTTTCCGCGAGATTTGGTATAACGTTGATTTTCAGGAGGAATTAAATGAAATTACTGAAAGAACTAACTCATGGTGATACGGGATTTGCATTAATGCTAATAGTGATGGCTGTGACTATTATGATGCTGGCGTTTTGAGAGGATGCAATTATTGTCCTTTACGTTTGCATGTTCGGTCACTATTTCTAAATTTATCGGCCTTCATCACGTCATCACTCCGATCTATCGCAGATTCCCCGCGTCCCGGTTACATCGGCATTGAGTATGGTCGTCGAGACAGATGAACTTAGTATAGATTTTGTTGGGTATGTGAGGGATTGTATCGAGCCCATTGTTGCCGGCTTACTGGTTACAGATACTAAAAATCTCGCTGGTTCCCATCCTTTTATTCAGTCGTTCGTGTTTTTGATTGTAGTCATGATGTTCGGTACTTTTACGATCGGCATGACCAGAGGTAGGTTACTAGAAACAATCGAATCTGGTTCGGTGCAAGCTCTTTGAGCCCAATGGATTTGCTTAGAGCAGCTTTTGATCAAGCAGTGCATGCTGCTCAGGCTAGTTGCCTCGTCCCGCACCTTACCCAATTAGAGCCAATCGAGGGTCGAACGGTGTTTCTGGTGGTTGGGAAAGCTGCTTCGCAGCAAGCTACTGTAGCCACCCAGTGCCTCGGTAAGATCGACGGACTGTGTATTATTCCGAAGGGTCATAAAATCAACACCAGTCTCGATGTTATCGAGGCCTCCCATCCTGTTCCGAATGCAGGAAGTCATACTGCTGCTGAAAAGGCGTTGGATTTAGCGCGATCCATCGGCCCGCTGGATCGTCTCGTCTGTTTGATATCAGGTGGTGGTTCGGCCCTTATGTCAGCGCCTCTGCAATTGATGGATGCAGATCTAAAAATACGTACCCATCGGGCACTATTGGCTTCAGGTGCGACGATTTCGGAATTGAATATGGTTCGTAAGCAACTGTCGCTAGTCAAAGGAGGTCGGCTTGCAGAGGCGTGTAAGGGTCGGGTGTTGAATTTCCTAGTTTCAGACGTGCCGGGAGACCGTGCCGAATTTATTGCCTCAGGGCCCACCGTTCCGTCGAACACGAGTCAACAAGATGCTATAGATGTGTTAGTTCGGCACCAGATCGATATTTTTGAGGAGCTTCTGCCATGGCTGACTGACGTAAAAAACGCGACACCAGCCCCTGATTCAGAGTGCTTTCGACGTGTAAAAACGACAATTGTTGCTGCGCCGTCACAATCGTTAGAAGCTGCCAAGTCATTCATTGAGTCGCAAGGTGTGGACTGTTGGATCTTGGGCGATGCGGTCGAGGGTGATTCGGAAACTGTTGCTCGTGTGATGGCAGAGATAGCACTATGGCAGCAGCGTCATCAGAAACTGGAGCGACCGCTATGTTTGTTGTCTGGGGGAGAGACTACGGTCAAGGTGACAGGCGACGGCATAGGGGGTCCTAATGCGCACTTTGCATTGGCCTTGCTCGATGCGTTAGACGGAGCTCGAGGTATTTCTGCAATTGTTTGTGATACTGATGGTGTTGATGGTGCCGCAGAAATTGCCGGAGCCTCAATCGATGATGAGACCCTTAAAAAATCGAAGGCGGCTGGAATCGATCATCGGGATGCTCTTCTCCGCCAAGATGCACATACCTTTTTTCAATCTGTCGATTGTTCCGTGGTTTCTGGCCCCACTGGAACAAACGTCAATGACTTTAGAGCGATTTTGATCGAACCCTAACCATTCTTGAGTAGTACGATAACGATACTAATCGTGACGATCGACGAGATCGTCGAAATGAATATACTGGTTGTTGCTGTTGACGGTGACACCTGATACCGAGTTGCAAAAAGATACATATTCATACCGGTAGGCATGGCGGCAAGCATCGTTGCTACCGACAGCCACAGCGTGTTGAGACCTAGCCAAGACCCTAAAACGAGTACAGCTGCCGGGTGGACGGTATTTTTCAGTACAGTAATCAGTATCGCGGGCCCAATGGAGCCAGAAATTGAATAGCTTGCCAATGAACTACCGAGAACAAAGAGGGCCGCTGGGACTACACTGGTCGAGACAAGCTGAAACATGTCCGCAGCAACTGGATGAATTCCGATGTTGGTTAGTTTCCACAAGAAGCCCGCTACCAAACTGACGATCAGGGGATTGGATATGAGTCCAAGGAAAACCTGCTTTGGTAGGTTAAAAAGCCCTGCATCCTTACCGCGGGAAATCTCTATAGCCACTGTTACAGCTGTAAAAATGGTTATGCCATGGACTGATATCAGAAGGAATAGAGGGAACAGTGCATCCTCACCCAACGCACGCGGAATCAGGGGGATACCCAGCAGGATAGTATTTGAAAAGGAGGCCCCCAGACCAATAATTATGCCTTCAACGGCTGAGCGCTTAAGTAGTAGCCAACTTGCAAATAAGCCAACTGTAAATACCAATACAAGCGGGATGTAATAACTGGCGAATAAATCGATGGTGGATACTTTGGGCGGTTCAAGTTGAACGACTGTCGAAAACAAGAGCATCGGAACGGCGAAATCGAAGACATACTTAGATAAACCATCGCGATGAGCGCCTTGAAAAAAGCCAAGCCGTGTAGCAACGTATCCAATCATCCCCAGCGCAAGGACTGGGGCAAGGACATTTAAGACGTCGTTCATTAGGCTCCTCAAGGAAAGAGATAGGTCTCTTGATCGGGAACATTATCAATAAGGCCTCTGTCTTTCATGAAATGTGCAAACTGATCCCAGGAGTCTGAATCAGTTTGACGAGTTTCACGAGCAAGTTTCGGCAACGTGTCGCGCCAGGCCCGACGATTCAGTTCGTTGTCTAGGTCATCTGGGCGAAAGCCGATAAACAAACGATAGGACGTTTCGGAATCGTGGATGGTCATGCTTGTCGCTTGATCCAGAACGGTGAGAAAACGCTCTATTTTATTGGTTCCCGCATAGTCTGGATGAGTAACCAGAATAAGTTCTTCGTAAGCGGGAACACCATGTTCTTCTGGATAAAATGCGCGACCAGGACGGCCATCGATATCCATTTGGTTCAGTTCGAAATTTCGGAATGCACCAATGACAGCGTCGACTTTCCCAGCATATAAAGATGGTGACAGTGCAAAGTTGACGTTGACCAGATTCACGTCATCGAGAGTAAGACCGTGTGACTCTAACATAGCTCCGAGAACTGCGTCTTCGAAGCCTCCGACTGAGAATCCAATGGTTTTACCTTTGAGATCAGAAATGCTTTGAATACCTGAGTCAGCGAGTACTACTAGTGAGTTCAGTGGACTGTTGACGATCGTTCCAATTCGCATCAAGGGAAGCTGATTATTGAGATCCACCATCAAGGAGGGCTGATAACTGATAGCAATGTCTACCTTTTTTGCAGCGGCCAGCTTGGACGGTAATGAGGGGTCTGCAGGCTCCACCAGCGTTACATTCAGATTTGCCTCATCAAATAATCCGCTTTGTTTAGCCACCACCAGTGGCGCATGGTCTGGGTTAATAAACCAATCTAAAAGCACGGTTATCTCATCTTTTGCAGCCTGACTGACTGAGCTCACCAGAAGTGCCAGTATGGTGACGAGTAGTTGGAAATAGGTTTTGATACGCATGTTGTTGCCTCCTGATCAAATTTGCGCGCAGTAGGTCAACAAAAAGGAAGGCTTGTTGTTGGCTTCCTACGCCGGTCTTAACCGGATCAGGTTCAAAGGGTACTTCTCAGCTCGTGCGCCCCTGCCGCGGGATCGGAGTATACATGCAATAGGGCTAGAATGTTACTCGTACAGTTCAGGACATATATCGCGAGTACTTATCGTTCTATTTAGCTCACCGTTGGACCGAATGATATCGCCACGTTCCTCGATATACCTTTGGAAGTTGGATTCGCGTTTATATAGACCTTGAGCGACATATTCAAGGACAGCCTCTGTGTGGAAGCTCCTGAGCTGTGATTCGATGCGGATGATTTCGTGATCCCCAGTATCGAACAACACCAAACTAGGCGTATATATGATTTCCAGCTCTTGGGCGTAATCGCGCGCGGTCGTTATGTCACCAGACGGTGTGATAACTGGCGTCTTTGACCACATATCAAGTTGCACGGTGTGAAACGGTTTGAATCGATCTCTTACTGCCTCAAGTGACAATACGCAGCGGTGAAAAAGATCACAATCTGGGCAGCTTGTCTGTTCAAATAAAATTGCTTTTGGTTGGCTGACTGCATCTAAATTGGCGTCGACCTTGATAAATGGTTGGGAATTCAGAGACATATTTGCTGACTGAGTTTTGTTGGCTGCCAGATATTCAAAAATGGTCTGTGAATGGTACGTTTCTGTATGCACGTAGGTAAGTGCAACTTCCATCTCTGCGGGCGATACATACCCGTTCAGTCGGAGAACTGGTTTACCGTTTGAATCAAAAAAAATGATTGTCGGTGTGAACTGGACTTCGAGTGCACGCGCTATATCTTTTTCGGTCGTTGCTTCACCATCTAACCCGAGGACTTCTTTTGAACCCCAAATGTTCAGTGCAACTACATCAAAATATTCGTCGAACATCTTCCGGATTGATCGTTGGGTAAGATTCTTTTCGATTGTCTCTTTACAGTACCCGCAAAAGTCTTGCCAGAAAAATACAACTAAATGCTTGTTCGACTCCGTGGCCTCGAGATTGTCTTCTGACAGATCGAGGAAGCTAATTTTGAACCATTCAGGTAGTTCAAACGTATCAAAAGTAGTGACTTGTTGGACGGGTTCTGGACCCTCCGCGGCCTTCATCGTGAAGGGGATGAGGCAGGTCAATGCAATAAAACAGAATCGTGTCATCTTCGTTGGCATACAACACTCCGGCAGTGCACGATATAAATATGCGCCCTCAGACCAAAGTGTCAAGTCTTTCTAGGCGCTTTGTTTAAGCTCTAGACGACGACGATGAAGAACAGGCTCTGTGTAGCCGTTTGGTTGGTCTACGCCTTTCAAAACCAAATCAAGCGCGGCGTTAAAAGCAATGGATCGATCAAAATGGGGCGCCATCGGTTTGTAGGCTGCATCATTCGCATTCTGACCATCTACCACCCTGGCCATCCGCTCCATGGTTTCTCGGACTTGGGCCTCGTTAGTGATCCCGTGGGTCAACCAGTTCGCAATTGCTTGGGAACTAATACGGAGCGTCGCTCGGTCCTCCATCAAACCAATATTGTTTATATCTGGGACCTTTGAGCAGCCGATTCCCTGATCTATCCAACGAACCACATAACCGAGGATACTTTGCGCATTGCTATCGAGCTCTTGCTGAATCACCTCGGGTGACCAGTTTGGGTTCTCGCGTAGCGGTATTTCGAGTATTTCGTCAAGCGTATTCCGACGACTGCCTTTCATTTCGTTCTGAACAGCCAAAACGTCAACCTGGTGGTAGTGGAGAGCATGCAAAGTCGCGGCGGTCGGAGAAGGAACCCAGGCGGTATTCGCTCCTGATAGCGGGTGCACGATTTTTTGTTCGACCATAGCTGCCATCAGGTCTGGCATTGCCCACATACCTTTCCCGATCTGAGCTTTTCCTTGGAGTCCACATTCCAGTCCAATGTCGACATTCCAATTCTCATATGCGGAGAGCCATGTTGCTCTTTTCATGTGCACTTTGCGTATCATTGGTCCGGCGTGCATTGACGTATGCATCTCATCGCCCGTCCGATCCAAGAAACCAGTGTTGATAAAAGCAACGCGATCGGCCGCTGCGTTAATACATGCTTTCAGGTTTAGAGTCGTCCGACGCTCCTCGTCCATGATGCCTAGCTTTACAGTGTTACGAGGGAGCCTTAGTGAATCCTCGATTGTGCCGAACAGGCGGTTCGTGAAGGCAACCTCTTCTGGGCCGTGCATTTTCGGCTTCACAATATAAATAGAGCCTTCACGTGAATTCTTGTTGTTAACACGCTTAAGATCGTGAATTGCGATCAGTGTCGTGAAGATACCATCAAGGATTCCTTCAGGTACCTCAAGGCCATTTTTATCTAGAATTGCCCCATTGGTCATCAGATGGCCGACATTACGAATAAACATCAACGAACGTCCGGGCAACGTTAATTCTCCGCCTTCAGGATCTTTATAAACACGATCCTTGCTGAGTTGGCGAACAATATTTTTTGTATTTTTGAATACAGACTCAGTCAAATCACCTTTCATCAGACCGAGCCAATTTTTGTACACAAGTACTTTATCTTCAGCATCGACAGCCGCCACTGAGTCTTCGCAGTCCATGATGGTGGTCAATGCTGATTCGATAAGCATGTCGGCAATACCGGCTGGATCTGAATTACCGACCGGCCTTGCTTTGTCAAATTGAATCTCAACGTGTAGACCATTATTTTTGAGTACCACCGCGATTGGTGAACCTTCATCGCCTTGATGTCCAACAAATTGTTCAGGGTTTTTCAATCCAACCAGTCCGGTAGGAAGGTTAACTTTGAGTGAACCACTTATAACCTTATAAGACGTTGCATCAGCGTGGGTTCCACTCTCAAGGCAAAAGGTTTGATCGAGGAAGGTTTTTGCGAATGTGATGACTTTTTCACCACGGATGGGATTATATTCAAGCCCAGGCGATGCATCACCATCGTTGGAAATGACGTCCGTCCCATAAAGCGCACCGTATAGACTACCCCAGCGCGCATTAGCCGCATTCAATGCATACCGGGCGTTCATTACCGGAACGACCAGCTGAGGTCCCGCAGTGGTTGCAACTTCGGGATCAACATTTTCTGTTGTTACAGATACGTTCTGTGGTTCAGGCAACAGATAATCCATTTCTTCGAGGAACGCTTTATATTCAGTAGCATTGTGGGGCTGACCGATCCGAGACTTATGGTAGGAATCTATTTTTTCTTGCAACACGTCTCGTTTAGCAACAAGTTCGCGATTAATGGGAGCAAGCTCATGAATTAGGGCGTCTATCGCAGTCCAAAATTCACGAGCATCAATGCCAGTGCCTGGGATCGCCTCATCAGTAATAAACCGATAAAGCACGGTAGCAACTTCAAGGCTACCGCTCGCAGTACGATCCGTCATCTCATTTCTCCGCAAATGTTCTGTCAAGAAGCTCAGGAGGCGAAAGGTAGCACAAAATAGATTGACTTCGATAAATGAAGGCAATTTCCAATTTTTTCTTTCAAAGAAGTGATTGTCAAAGGTTCTCCGCTTCAGATAGGGCTATTGAGGATTAAAACATACCACGTCGCCTGGCCCATGACAGGACTTTAACTAATTGAAAATACGGTTTTATTTTTATCATGGTATGCGGCGGGACGTTGGGGACTGAAACCGCGCGCTTACCGATTGATATCCGAAAATTATAAATCTAGATAACTTCTCTCAGCCTACAAAAATATAACATTATTTTATGTTAAAGATACTTGCCTAGTAGTCAGCCAACCCTGCATGCCTTCCGCCCCTGTCGTCCTTCATCGATCTACGGCTATCCCTGACCGACCCTTAGGATTGAGCGGTGAGCCGGATAGTCATATCTTCCGAGTATGAGTCAAATCAGTTAAATTTTTTCCGTGCTTTTTTAAATACAAACCTGATGATGGTGTTTCCGGGGTTCAGTGCTCATTATCAGGAATGTTGAAATGCCAATAATCTTAGAGACTTTCGGATGGGCGCTTGCAAATACGCACAACTTGAGCGTTACCTCGCAAAGTTTAATCCAAAAACTGGAATGTTCTTTTGGATCATGAAAGAAAGAGGTTATTGGTTAAAATTTAAAGGAATATTAGATAAGACGATAATTACCGAGTTCATTTGCGGGGTTATAGCCTTTTTGTTAATCCTTATAAACACGAATAATCAGGAACCTAAT
>TARA_B100001093_G_scaffold108839_5_pt1 | contig 20091 bp, 17 predicted proteins | sample TARA_B100001093 | Tara Oceans TARA_B100001093 (sample SAMEA2623116) | marine metagenome | biome: marine biome (ENVO:00000447); feature: surface water layer (ENVO:00002042); material: "saline water (ENVO:00002010), including plankton (ENVO:xxxxxxxx)" | depth 5 m
AGACTTGATTGTTCGGAAATTTCGGAAGCTGATCCGTCCAATTCAATCAAGAGAACTGGTCTAGGCTCTATTCCTTCAAAAACTTCTTCTCCGACATACTCTTGTAAACAATTAATGGTCCATTTGTCCATATACTCAAGAATTGAAGGTTTGATCCCCATGCGTGACAACAGTAAGGGAGCGGAAAGTGCTTTGGCGTCCTCTTCGAATGCCGCAAGGAAGGTAATTCGATCGGCTGGTTTGCCAACCAAGCGCAGCGTGGCTTCAGTCACAACACCAAGTGTGCCCTCACTTCCTATCCAGAGGTCTCTGAGGTTATATCCTGTGGCAAACTTTCTGGTGCCTCTGCCCCAACGGACTTTTTTTCCGTTCGCCAAATAACCGGACAAAGCCAAAACATAATCCCTTGTCACTCCATATTTCACACAACGCAAACCACCTGCGTTACAAGCCACATTTCCACCTATGGTACAAAAGTCCTTGGACGAAGGATCCGGGGGATAAAAAAGGCCTAATTTACCGACTTCTTTCTGTAGGTCGGAGACAACAACTCCAGGCTGACACCTTACCAATTGATTTTCCTCGTCAATTTCAAACCTATTCAAAGCACTCAAGTCAAGAACCCACCCCCCATAAATTGGGGTCGCCGCACCGGTCAGGCTTGATCCAGCTCCGCGTGTGGTGATGGGAATTTCATACTGATCAGCAAGAGAGAGAACCTCACCCACCTGTTCCGCCTTTTCGACTTTAATGTATGCAGAAAGAGATCCCTGAATCTTCAATCCGTCATGGGAAACTTGTTGAAGTTCGTTTTTAGTTTCACACACCGTCCTACCAAGTTGTTGCTTGAGAATTCCGAGGGCTTGGTCTTGTAATTCCATAGTCAAGACAATCACATTATCAGGAAGAATTATTCCTGGTAAGCAAAAAGCAGTGTTTTAAAAATATAAATCAGGATGCTTTTGTATCTAAACTTAACTTGGTCAGGTTTCTAGCCTTCAACATATTGATGACATCAAAGATTTTTTGGTACCTCAATGAGCGGTCCCCCCTTATATGAATGACTGGTTTTTCTCCCTCGTCTGAGGCGACATCATCCAATCGTAATTCAAGTTCAGATTTTGAAATTGGATTCTGTCCCCAGTGATAAGACCCTTCAGCATCAATAGTGATAAATTGATCTTCTACCTTGGGGGGTAACTGGCTGGAGTCGGAGTCTTGGCTGGGCAAGTCTATCCGATTGAATTGTTCAATCACAGGTGTGGTGATCATAAAAATGATCAGTAAGGAGAAAGCCAAATCAATTAAAGGGGTGACGTTAAGGTCAGAAATAACCGCCAACTTATTTGCCCGTTTAAAATCCCTCGCCATTTTAAGAATCTTTTTCCAGTTCGATTCGATCGGCTAAATTACTCGCAAAGTTCTCCATTTTTGTCATCCCTGACCGTGCCATTCCAAGCAGTCCATTGTAGGCAAAAACAATAGGAATTGCAACGCACAGAGCAGCAACAGTTGTAAGTAAGGCCCCAGAGACACCAGGAGCTAAATGTTCAATCGTGGCTCCACCACTCTCCATAGTTCCGAATGCCTCCATCACACCCCAAACCGTTCCAAGCAAACCGAGAAAGGGTGCACCCGACACGATAGTCGCCAACCAGTACATCTTTGCTTCGTAAAGGTCTCCCACTTCAGCAAGGGCCCGACGGATTGCATTTTCAACATAGTTTATTTTAACTTCACCAGTTGCCTTGGTTCGACGAGCAGCTTCCATAGCCCGTGAGCAAATCAATAGGTAAGGACTTCCCTCACCGCTAAACAAGGCATCGTCGTAGTTGAATATCGAAGGAAGTTCATTAATTCTTTTCTCGTCACGAGCATTATTAATGACCGCTTTTTTAAGCTGACTGTACTTAGCGCACATCAGGCTGACTGCATAGCAATTCATGACCGCAAGGACAAATATGACGACTTTTCCCGCAAAGTTTGAATCAATGAAGTAATCTAATACGCTAGACTCAGCTAGAAAAATCCAATCCGTGTTATCAATATTCATTCCCATTGTATTTAATCCTCATTTTAAATCCACACGGTCTACTCTCATCATTTCCAACCGACGAAATCAACGAAAATTTGCGCAAGGAAATAAGTTAATTCTTTAGTTATCGATTAAGTTTGCTCCAATTGGCAAAGAAATTTAGGCAAGAAAGAGCATGCGTATATCAGAAAATATTTTAACCGAAATCAACCAAAAGATATTTCAAACCAGCGGCAAGAGTTCGGTGGTGGGCTTGGATGGATTTGTCGACAAGATCGTCACCCCAGTCGACAAAAGACATGGACTGGGAGATAATTTTGATCCTATTGACACGATCTCAGCACTCGGCGAAAGAATTTCTGATGCCGCGGGAAAAAGTGCAAATCTAGAACTTTTTCCGCGTTTTGAAAAACTCGGAGGAAATGGTCCAATCATGGCAAACGCGATGCTTTCATTGGGTGTAAAAGTTCGCTATGTCGGAGCTCTCGGTTATCCCGAAATTCATCCGGTCTTCCAAAAATTTGCTGCAAAAACAGATGCTGTTTCCCTCTCTGAACCTGGAATCACAACTGCATTGGAATTCAAAGATGGTAAATTGATGTTGGGAAATACCCGCAGCTTAGAAGAAATTGATTTCGCCCGAATTATTGAATGTTGCGAAGAAGGCCCCTTTTTAGAAATGATGGCTAAAACTGATGTAGTCGCTATCGTAAACTGGACGATGATTCCAAAAATGACCTCGATTTTAGTTCATTTGGTTGATCACATTTTGCCCAATCTTCCACCCCGAGACACACGAACATTCTTTTTTGACCTGACCGACCCGGCGAAACGCTCAAAAGGTGATATTCAAGAAGTGCTTCAAGTCATTTCCCGATTTCAGGCACATGCAGAAGCAACCTTGGGCTTGAATTACAACGAGGCTCTCCAGGTTTGTGATACTTTGGGACTTGAAAGTGGAGAAAAAGAGGAAGAATCCCTCAAATCAATGGCGACCGAGATTAGAAGAAAGCTTGAAATTTCTTGTGTTGTGGTCCACCCGGTTGATTCAGCCGCATGTGCCACCAAAGACGGAGCCTGGTGGTCCGAGGGACCATTTACCGATAATCCAAAAATTACTACAGGCGCAGGAGATCATTTTAATGCTGGTTTTTCCACTGCCCGACTCTGTGGATTTTCGCCGTTAACTTCTCTTGCTTTGGCAACTTGCACATCCGGTCATTATGTCCGAACCGCACAAAGTCCGAGCACGGGACAAGTCGTTGACCTCCTCAAACAAGGAACACTCTCTTAAATATGAGTCATGAAACTGGTATATTAATTTCCTTCGAAGGTTCTGAAGGATGTGGAAAATCAACGCAAATTCGCCGCTTGGCCGATCGTCTTGAAGAAATTGACCATCGGGATGTAGTGGTCACCCGGGAACCCGGGGGCACTGTGGTTGGAGAGGACATCAGGCACTTACTGATGCATGCAGATTCCTCCAAAAATATATTTCCCGAAACCGAGCTTTTGATGTTTGCCGCCAGCCGTGCTCAACTAGTACGCGAAGTAATCTACCCTTCGGTGCAAGAAGGAAAAATCGTACTCTGCGATCGTTTTCTTGATTCCACAACTGTGTACCAAGGAGTTGCAAGGCAAATTGCCGATGATCCAATTACTCAGATCAATGCTTTTGCGGTCGGTGATGTAGTGCCTGATCTCACCGTGGTGATAGACATTCCGGCAGAAGTGGGCTTGGAAAGAATCAAACACCGTGTTTCCGATATGCCAGACCGGATGGAACAGGAAAATGTAGAATTTTATGGAAAAGTTCGAGAAGGCTACCTGCATTTAGCAAAGAGTTTACCCGATCGATTTTTCGTGGTTGATGGATTGGGAGAGGTCGATGACATTGAAATTTTAATTTGGAACGAAATTCATTCCCGATTTTTTTCTGAAGATTAGAGCCTTACTCCAGTGGTATTAGGCTCAACTCAAGAACTTAGTTCAACACTCGCTCAGAGATTTTCTAAAAATCTCCTACATCATGGTTTAATTTTTCAAGGTGATCCGATTGAGATCGTTGAATCTCAAGCATTTAAACTCTCAAGATTTATTCTGGGAGTGCCGGAGAGTTCCTGGGAACACCCCGACTTATTTCACCTGCGGCCAAGTGGGAAAATGAGAATTATTTCAGTGGAAAAAACGAGGACTCTCATTTCCGACCTCAGTCGTACTTCCAATCAGGGAGGAGCCAAAATCGCATTGATTCATGATGCTGATAGAATGAGGAAAGAAGCAGCGAATGCCTTTCTTAAAACCTTGGAAGAACCACCACCCGGCACATATTTATTTCTTCTTACCACCCGTCCAAATTCGATGCTTGCAACGATCAAAAGTAGGTGTCTTACCGTCAGGTTAAAAAAACAAAAAGAACCGATTAATAAGGAAGACTGGTTGGTATGGACTCAAGCTTATGAAGCTTGGATTCTTTCGCTGCTTGATCGGAAGTCCTTGGCAAACGATCGAACTTCGCCGGTCTTCGGTGCCTTTGGTTTAACTTCTGGACTGCTCAAAATTATCCATGATAATTCCGATAATGAATCCAAGAAATCCATCAAGTCCTTGACCGTGATTATGGATGAAAAAGAAAAAGATGCATGGGAAACAGGGGTGAGAAAAAGAGTAAGAGCACAATTTCTTTGCGAGCTCGCTGATGTGACCAGAGAAATCATTATCCGAAATAAAAATGAAAATCTTCCAATGAATGAACTCGGGCCCAAGCTTGCAAAAGTAGTGCAGAATCTTGAAAAAAACACCCGTCTTATGGAAGTAAATTTAAAGGACGAAGCAGCATTGGAAGATTTTTATCTTACCTCACTTCGTATTTGGTCCTCAAAATAAATGTAAAAGACTGCTTGAATATAAAAATTTAATTTATGAGTACAATTTTTCAAAAAATCATTGATGGTGAAATTTCAGCCGATGTAGTCTACGAAGACTCCGAGTGTATCGTGATTCATGATGTGGCTCCACAAGCCCCGATTCACATGCTTGTAATTCCAAAAAGGCTAATTCCCCGTGTTGGGCTGGCCACCGAGGAAGATCAGCAAATTCTCGGCAAACTTCTTCTCGTTGCTGGAAAAATTGCCAATTCTGAGAACTTGGACGGTGGGTTTAGGATCGTAATTAATAACGGAGCAGACGGGGGAGAAAGCGTGCCCCACTTACATGTTCACGTTCTTGGCGGAAGAGCTATGAAATGGCCTCCCGGTTGACAAAATAGAGTATTTTCATGAAATTTTTATTTTCTCTTTTAGCAAGCCTGACTTCGACAATATTGGTTGCTGATGAAGTCAAAACTTCAGACGGCTCGGTTATTCAGGGAGTTATCATTGGAATGGATGACGGAAATCTTTCGATTAAAACTGCATTTGCCGGGGTGCTCAAAATCTCCGAAGATCAGATTTCCTCACTCTCGAGCGAGAAAAAAATTATGATCCGTCTTGATGATAATCGTACTTTCAATGGTCAGGTACTTTCTCAGGAGGAGGGACGTTTCTCGCTGTCCGAACAACCTGAAGTCTTTGCATTTCCAGTAGTTCAACACCTTTGGCCCGAAGAAGCAGACGATCCATTAATTTTGGAAGTTAAGAAAAAAGCGGAAGCAATGCTCATGCAATGGAAGCACTCTCTTGGCTTCGACCTGACTGGGGCTTCGGGGAATACTGAAAGTTTTGGTCTTGGAATCCGACTCGACAGTGGGTTGGGAAATAAAATCAGGGGTTATGATTTTTATTTATCCTATAACAATTCAACTAAAAAAAACACGACTATTGAAGATGAGACAAAATTAGGCGTTGAATATGATTCTCGTTTCTACGAATCCTTGGCATGGTATGCAAAGAGCGATTTTGAAAATGACCGATTGGAAAATGTCGACCTTCGTGCCACTGCTGCTCTTGGGCTAAAATATTCATGGATAGATAAAAAAAACTACCGTGTCTCTGCCCGTACTGGTGCGGCATTTCGCTTCGAAAAATTAAATACTTCTGATAAAGATGGAATCAATGATCCGGCAATCGATCTGGGCTTGGAATATTCCCAGCAGATCAAGGATTCTCTCTCTTTGGAAAGTGATATTTCCTTTGTACCCAGTTTCAATGATTTCTCGGATTATCTAGTTTCGAAAGACACAGCCTTGATTTTTCCTCTCGATCGTAAATTGAATTGGAATTTAAGATCCGGACTAAGCGGTACCTATAATTCGACCCCTCTTACAAAAAACGAAGAATTAGACCTAAAATATTACCTTCGCCTGGTATATATGTTCAAATGATACTAATTATTTCTGATCGAATCTGGAAGAATTTCCCAGAAGATTGATAATTCTCCTAAAAAAGAAGCAACCTGCCCAAGAAACATGAATCCAACGCCAATGAGGATGAGGATCACCCAAAGTCTGGAAATATTATGCTTCATTATTCTTGTTCAGTATCTGAAGTGATGGTTCTTCCTTTTTGCTGAATCCACTTCAGTGCTTCCTTATATCTTTGTACATCTTCAGACTGACTGTCCCCCTTCCATTCCCGCCCCCTTCCTTCATTCCAATCTTTTATCTTCTCAAATAACCCTTTGTTTAATCCTTCCCTGTTTTCGAATGAATTAACTGATCGATCTTGAAAAATAAATTCTCTCAATGAATCGTAGGACCGGGAACTCCCTATCAATGGGGGTTCAATTGCCGATGTCTTGCTATTAGTTACAGCTCTCTTTTCACTCCCCCTTTCCTTCCAACCTAATTCGATTTGGTTCCCTGAAGATGAAGAAGGATTTTTTCTTTCTCTCCATGAAAATTCTTTCTTTGATATTTTATTACTCTCATTCTCTTTAAATTTATTTTCCGGAATATTGTTCTGCTCTGAAAGTAACTCTTTATTTGGGGAAGAGTTCTTGGATTCTTTCTTTTTGGAAACAGAAAAATCTAGTGCAGATTTCCATTCGTTTTTAGATAAGCCGATTTTTAATTCCTTGCCCGCACTACGATTAAAATCTTCCGGGGATGCAAGAAAGTTTCCAGCATCCACATCTTGAATCTTTCCGTCCTGGTTTATTAGCTTTTTACTGGAAGTGGATAAAATGTTATTTTGCGAGGTTTTTCCCAATATTTCTGATTCAAAGAATTTATTTTTATTAGGACCCATGTTTGAGTCCACATCGACAATTTCTGATTCAAAAAATTGTTTGATTTTAGTTCCATCCTTCAGATTTTCTAGGGACTCTATTTTCTTTGAGGGATCGTCTCGGATGAATGTATCAGTAGGGAAAGATTGTTGATCTTTAGAACTCGTTAGAGAGTCGGTTGAACCATTTTTAATTGTCTTTTCTTGTTTCTTAACCGTTTGATTGGACTTTTTTTTTGGTTCATCTTTTTGTTTCGATTTTTTTTCAGTTAGGGATATTGCATCTGCAACTAAATTCGAGATCCGGCTCGAATTTTCGTCCTCTAATTTGCGAGTTTTGGAAGTCGCACTCTTGTCTGTGTTATTGGCCTTCTGCGAACATCCTCCGAGGTATGCAAGTACCAAAAAACAGATCGTGTATCGCATCAATTCACTCTTATTCTTCCGATGCATCATCATTGAATGGACTCAGTGCTTCAGTCAACAAATCAATTGCTAACCGCAAAGAAGCACCGCCGGGTTCAGCAGATGAAGCTTGGATGGAAAAACTGGCATTTTTTGCGTTTTGCACCCTGCTGCTTGTTTGCAGAGAGTCAAACCCTTCGAATCCAGTCGAGTGATCTAAATCAATTCGCTCGAGTAAACCCACTACGGATTGATAATCCAAACGTTGAAGAAAAATTTCCACAAATTCCCCAAAAACACCATCTAGTGAGGAGCCACTTGCTCCCTCCCTGAATTCATTCAACAATCCAGCTACTTTTAATCCAAAACCAGCGTCAATCATTTCTTTTTTAAAATTGTATTCACCAACTACTGCCCAACTTCCAGCATCAGCTTCTCCCTTTAAGCTGAGTTCGAAATCGAGAAAATCCCGAAACGCATTCCACAACTCGGTTTCTCCGACCGTTTTGGTAAACTTTTCAAAGAAGTTCTCCCCGTGTAAAAAGAGCCCAATATCATAATCATCAGCTCTTAATTGGGAGGCTAGTCCTGTATGCATATTTGTGGTTCCTTGTCCGAACGAAAAGACCCCTTCCATCTCTGCATCCAAGAAACTCGGATTCGCTTGATCCGACCACCATGAGCTCATTAAAACCAAGCAATTCTGATCCAAACCAATTGAAATGTGAGCGGTTTTGTGATGAATGGAGTAAAACTGAGGGGACTGGTTCTCGCGGATACGCCACAATGGATTTTCCGACTTTAAATCTAGTTGCTTGAGAATAAATTCCTTGAGGTTTGATTCATCGGAAATCGGAAAGACAAGACCAAATAAAACATCCCCCGACCTTTCCTCTCGGAAGTTCTGGTCAGGCAATTGAAGGAAGTAAAGAACTCTTCCATTAGGCTGAACTCCACAGGCACTTGGATCCCAAGCAAAATCCTTGATGAATGGAGCTCTAACCTGCAAGTCGTTTGAAATGATCTTAGGCAAACCCACTTCTTCCATCATTCTCAATCCCGAAAAACTGATCACTCCAAAAGCACTTTCTGGCACATACGCGAGGGCACGGTCATCCGTTTTCCTCGAAGAGAGCTCACTGATTAGGGAGGCTTTGGAAGATTGGAGGGAGGTGGTCTCTCTTTTTGAATCTGGCAAAATATGATAGATTCCATACAGCACCAATCCACCGACTAGGAGAACTAATAAACCATTTCCTTTTTTCTGAGTCTCTTTGTTGGGGGACTCCAATTCATTACTCACCTCGTCATTAAGTCCTTGGCTTCCTCGAATCAAAGATGCATTAAATGCAATGACTAGGGTGACCGCGAGCGGGTCGAATACTAAGACTAAAATCAGAATGAACCACTTGACCACTCGATTAACCGCTCGAGTTAATGCCTCTTCAATCAGGATTGGATTTTCCGTTGCTTCTGCTTCTGCAACTTCTGAATCAAAAGCTCGGGCGACGAACTTAAAGGAACCAATATCAGTGGCTCGGATTTTACCTTCAATCTCCAAAATCTTTTGCTCCGCTTCTTCCTTCTTGATTTGTAAACCACTCTTTTTTTCTTCCAATTCTGCAGAACTGTCAGGACCAAAAACAGAACTCATTTCACTCATGGAGGTAATTTTTCGACTCGCTTCGGCAATTTCAGATTCAAGTGACTGAATCCTTTCGTCGACGGAGGCACGCGCTTGTTGAAGATTTTCCAACACCGTTCTTACATTGCCTGCCTGTTCGGCTCCACCAGTGGTCAAGCCAGTGATTTTTTGATTGGCGTCGGTAATCTCAGCTTGGATCGCCTCAATTCTTGAGTCTAACGAGGAATACCTTTTTTCTAAATCATCCCTTGCTTTCTGAGCGACTGCGTTAATTTCAGTCAGACTAGCCCGCAACCCCTCCCTTTCACTGGCTTGGGTCTTTAATAATTCCGCTGCTTTCTTGAATCCATCCTCCTTCAAGAATCCGCCTGGACCCTTGTCCTGGTATATTTTTACAGAAGCATCCAGTTGAGCGATTCTTTCCATAATCTCGGCTTCTTTCTGCATTTCCTTGGCAACTCTTTGGTCGACTTCTTTTTTATTCGCTCTTCTTTGCTCTTCCAGTTTTGAGATGTCTCCTCTTCTTACCTCAATTACTTTCTCCAACCTCTTTTTTTCCTCTTCCCGGCGCTCACGTTCGCCTACGATCATCTCATCGGTCTCCTCTGCCAGGCGGGCTTTTGAATCTTCCGCCGAGGCGATGTCCTTTCTTCTTTCCTCGATGTATTTTTCTAGCCTTGTTCGTTCCTCACTTTGTTTTTCTTCTCTTAGTAAAGAACCCTTTTGACCTGAGTTTTGATAAGCTTGAATCAATCGATCGTATTCCCCCTGCTGTCTCTGTAAACTCACGATCTCCTTTTCGTATCCTTCAACTTGGCTCAAAGTTTGTTCGAAAGCCTGCGATAAATATCCGTAAATTCCAGCAGAAGTTATTCCGATCAAGAGCACGACAGCCCCTAGCAGATAGGTTCGCAGAGTCGGGTTACAAGTTTTCCAATGACGATAGAGAAAAGAGGCGGCAACCAATTTACCAATCTCCAAACTGGATGCCATGATAATGATCGGAATGGTGAAGGAACTTACTGCACCAAAAGTTAACGCGATCCCTCGAACGCTGAAATAGGCAGCACACCCCGCTATGAAAAGAGCGGAAGCTCCGATAACAAGGGTAAAGGGATTCATAGTTTTTTTTCTCAGATTTAGCTAAATTTGAAAACAAGAACTTATTCCCATGAACAAAAGTTATTCACGGAAACTCGTTTTCCATTTTCAGTATCCTTGAAACTCCCTTTGATGGGTTACGGATGGATTATCACGGGTATTTTACAAGCTTGGATTGGGTAGTGGTGGGAGGTTATTTACTGCTCACCACTTGGGTGGGTCATAAACTGAAAGGAAAACAATCCACCATCAAAGATTTCTTTCTTGGTGGTCGATCCCTACCTTGGCTTGCGGTATCTGGGTCAATCATCGCTACTGAAATCAGCGGAGTCACCTTCATTGGAGTTCCAGGAATGATCTATGCGGCGGGTGGGGACTTTACTTATTTACAGTGGGGAATTGGTTCAATCATTGCACGAATTTTAGTGGGTATCTTTTTTGTGCGGGTTTTTTATCAAAGAGAAATCTACAGCCCCTATGATTATATGGGCAACCAACTTGGTGAAGGGGCAAAACGACTGGCCACAATAATTTTCATGATCGGAGGGATACTTGGACAGAGTGTGCGAGTGCTGGTTGCCGCCTTGGCACTGAAAGTGGTCACTCCGCTCGATTTCAACGAATGCATCTGGATTATTGGCTTGTTTGCAATTGGGTGGACATTGATGGGAGGAATGCGCACCGTCATATGGACCGATGTGATGCAATTTTTTCTTTTTGTCGGTGCGGGCTTATTCTCATTGTTTTGGATTCTTTCCAATCTGGATGGTGGATGGACTCAGATGTGGGAAATTGGAAACCGTGAGGAAAAATTCACATTCCTAAACCTTACTCGTGACCCAGCGGTTGGTTTTACCCTTTGGGTAGCTATTCTCGCTGTGCCATTTCAAAATCTAAGTGCCTTTGGGGTTGACCAACTAAATGCCCAAAGAATGTTTTGCTGTCGAAGCGCAAAGGATGCAAGGAAGGCTATGATTACAAGTTCAGCCGCCCTGCTTTTGACTTCTCTAATGCTTGTGGTCGGGGTTGCGCTTTTCGCCTATTACGAACCAATGCGAATTGCCGGGTTGGAACCGGGAATCTTTTCCGTAGACAACAACTATGTTTTTCCAGTCTGGATTGTGACCGAGCTACCCGTGGGATTGCGCGGGCTCATTTTGGCTGGAATCTTCGCAGCCGCAATTTCGAGCCTGGACTCAATTTTAGCTGCACTATCTCAAACCTCTCTTTCGTTATTTCGTGATCAAAAAAATCAGGGACAACAGGAAAAAGAGAACCTCATGCTCTCACGCTGCCTGGTCTTTGGTTGGGGAATTATTCTCTCTTTCTTTGCGGTTGAGTTAGATTCACTCCGAGGCAAGGTCAATGTGGTGGTTTTGGCCTTTGGCATGATTTCTTACACCACCGGTCCGATGCTGGGCATGTTTTTGGCTTCCTTGCTTAGTCCGAGGGCAAGTACATGGGGACTTACTCTTGGATTCTCTCTCTCCTTTCTTCTAGTGGCTTACTTAAGACCAGATTTTTATCAGGTATTGATCAATTTTGAATTAATTAGTGTCGAACAAGCCGTAGAATGGAATGGTTTAAAAAAGACGGATGGTCAATTAGCCCCTAAAATTAATACCGCATGGGCATGGCCGGTTACGGTTTTTCTTACTTGGGGTTGCGGTGTATTGATTCCCAGGAAGGAAAAAAAATCGTGAGTGTGATTCCTTCTATTTTCCCCGAGCCTCAAAGCTTAAAGGCTTTGGAAGGAAGTCTCTTGCGCCCAAATTCTTTCTCTTTCCAAGTAAAAGAAAAAGACTTCCATAAGACCTTTTCTTTCTTTCAAAAGGAACTCAATTGTTTGGGTGGTTTGGAATCCCCGACAATTACAATCAGTAAATCAAACCATTTGTCTCCCGAAGCTTATTCGCTAAAAATTATTCCTTCCGGGATTTTACTTCAGGCAAACCAAGCGAATGGAATTTTTCATGGAATTCATACTCTCATGCAAATTCTTGAGAGTCCCTTTTGCAGGGAAACCATTCCTTGTCTCGAAATCGAGGATTCACCAAGTCTTAAGAAACGTGGATTCATGCTCGATCTAAGTCGCTGCAAAGTCCCGACTATGAAATCACTGTTTGAACTAGTGGACCTCCTTGCAAGCCTCCACTACAATGAGCTACAGTTGTACATCGAGCATACTTTTGCTTTTGCTGATCACGAAACAGTTTGGAGAGACGCTTCTCCCCTGACGGGAGAAGAAATTCAATTGATCGACCAATACTGTCGTGACCGTTTCATCGAGTTGATTCCCAACCTGAACTCCTTCGGACATTTCGAGCGCTGGCTGAGACATGAGCCCTACAAGCATTTGGCAGAGTGTCCCGACGGGTTTCGCCGGGATGAACCCTTTATGGAACGGGACCATGGATCCACTTTGAAACCCAACCAGAGAAGTTTGGATTTCGTTGATTCTCTCTACCAAGAATATCTCCCCCATTTCACTTCCAATCAATTCAATGTCGGGATGGACGAACCTTGGGAACTAGGTCAAGGATGGAGTCGGAAGGAAGTCGAAGGAAGGGGCCGAGATCAAGTCTACCTTGAGCATTTGGAAGGGATTCGAAAACTGGTTGAAAAACATGGAAAAAAAATGCAGTTCTGGGCGGATGTTTTGCTCGAAAAACCAGAAAATGCGAAACTGTTACCTAATTCTGCTTCTCCAGTTATTTGGGGCTATGAGGCAGATCATCCTTTTCATGAACAAGCGAAGGCAATTTCAAAGAGCGGTCTGTCTTATCGAATTGCTCCTGGTACCGGGACATGGAGAAGTTTTTCGGGGCGTTGGTCCACCGCCCAAGCAAACTTAAAGTCTGCAGTCATGAATGCCCTTCAGCATAAGGCTGAGGGGATTTTGCTAACCAGTTGGGGAGATTGTGGAAATCATCAACCTTGGCCTATCCACTACCCTCCTCTCTTTCTGGCTGCTCAACTCGCATGGTCCGGAAAAGAGTGTGAGCCTAAAGTATTTGCTTCGGAGATGGATCGTAAGCTTATCGGTGATGGTGAATCAGGATATTCCGAATGGATGCTCGACTTTGGATTACTCGATCAAGTCATTGGTTCCGATATCCACAATGCCAGCCTCACCTGGAATTTACTCTTTAGTCCACAACCGGAAATTCTTCCAAAATTCGTTCGGGAAAATTTTTCTGAAAATTCTTTGGAAGCAGGCATGCAACATTTGAGAATTTTGGAGCATCAATTGTCGGAGATTTCAAAATCATCCGGATCGCAAAAAGTGCATGAAGAACTTTCAATCGGGCTTGAACTTTCAAAAATCGCCTTAGGCAAGGGATTGAGCTTTATATCTGGGAATTATCAAAGCTTCAAGATTCCCTCGGATCTCGCAGATCGATTTGAAGATTCCTGGTTGGCACGGGCAAGACCCGGTGGATTATCCGAAAGCCTGTTGCTTCTCAGGAGTGCTCTTTTCCCGGATCAGAACGCTGCTTAATTCTGGTAAATCTTTGGCCACCGCATCAGCCAATATTCTTCCTTTCGGGGTCAGTGATACTTTCCCTTTTTTACTCTCACACAATCCTTCCTTCCCTAAATTCAGAAAGAAACTGGCCACTGGATCAAATGCAGTAAGAGGCAAAGAAAAATTCTTTGCGAGGATTTTCAAGTCCACACCCTCGTTCAATCGAAGGCCAAAAAGCACTGCGTCTCGAGCTAATTCAAATTTGCTCAAATTTTGATACTCTTGATATTCAATTTCAAGGTTATCATTCAACTGGGTCGACCAGTGCTCAAGGTTTGAAAGATTCTTTCTTCTAACTCCTTGATACTGGGAGCATGCGGAAGGACCATAACCAAGCCATTCATTCATTCTCCAAGTATTAAGATTATGACGACATGCGAACCCCGGTTTCGCAAAATTCGAAATTTCATATTGTTTATAACCATGCCGGGGCAGAAAATCCCACGCTTTTTCGTAAAACGAAGCCTCTTTCTCCGAATCCAAAGGAATCTTGCCTTTTGCCATTTTAACATACAATGCAGTATCTTCCTCGAAAGTTAGGCAGTAAGTAGAAAGATGATCAGGTTGTAACTCAATCGCACGAATCATATCGTTTTCCCATTGTTCAAGAGTCTGACCCGGTGCCCCGAATATCAAGTCCAAGTTTACTGATCGAAATCCGATCTCCCGAATCATTTGGAATGCGTCGACCGCTTTACTTACTTCATGCATTCTTCCAAGTTCCGACATCAATCCGGAATCAAAAGTCTGAACACCTAAAGAAATGCGATTTATTCCAATCTCTGAAATGGCTTCCAATTTTTTGCTAGTAATTTCAGAAGGTGCCACTTCCATTGAGCACTCGGCATCTTCTTGCAAGTCCTGTGAATTGATTATGTCGCCCAATCGCTTAATCTGATCGACTTTAAGTAACCCCGGGGTTCCGCCGCCAATGAAAACAGTTGAAAAAGAATGATTAGCTGGAAATCGCTCGACTTCCTTTTCCAGGCCATTAAAGAAGAGATCAAATCCCTTTTTGCTTGGTCTCTCTTGATAAAATGCGCAAAAGTCACATGTGGTAGAACAAAATGGAACATGCAAATACATACCGAGATCGGAATTATTTCCTGTTTTCTCTTCTCTTTCGGGCATCTATCGAGCTCCCTTCACATTATCAGAATAATTAATCATGAACATCATCCTCAAACTACTCGCTTTTCTCACCTTGTCAGCAAGCTTGTTTATTTTTACAAGTTGCAAACGCCCAAGTTTTATCAACCTGACTGCCACTAACATCAGTCAGAATCCATCGGGTATATACACCTTACAAACAGAAATCGACATACAAGATAGAAAAGTTCAGAAGGATAGTATAAAAGTTTCTGCCATCGTGGGCGGAGAATCAATTCCCATGGTTAAAGATCCGGTCAATACATTTCTTTGGAGTTGTGATTATAAACTTCCGAGTGGGTTTGACGAGGCGACCTATTATTTTGAAGCCGAATACATCACCACTCAGGACAATGGAAATCAAGCCGAAAGATTGGTCAAAAGTGAATTGCAAGTATTTCGGCTTGAAAATCGATATGTCGGAAATCTTGCCTCCTACCGTGGTCCAGTCGGGGCTGAAATTGCGGTACAGGGCCGCGGCTTGACCAAATACGATTCTATTGTTCTTGGTGGCGAAGAAACCAGCACCCGGTATCTTTCCGAAAATGAGCTTCGCTTTAACATTCCTCCCCTACCTGCCGGCATTGACTATCCAGTCCAGCTAATTGGAGGTCCTCATGGGGCACTGGATGTTGGAAATTTCAGAATCGACGAAAGCATGCTCGGAGTCGTTCCCAGTGCTCTGGAAATCCAATCCGGAGATTCCGCAACTATCCTTTTCAAAATTGATTATGAAGCCCCCAGTGGTGGAATTTCGATCGATGTAAAGACAAACATTCCCTCATCGGTCATAATGCCGGAAGCTTTGATTTCAGAAGGTGATAAAACCGTAAACATTCCCATTCGTGGTGGTGAACCCGGGGAGGGGAAACTTATAGTTACCGCTCCAGGTTATGATTCCGTCGAGGTTCCAATCCGGGTTTTCTAAAACAGCTCGACTCTCTCTGTTCCAATGAGCGATACCGCTGGAGCGGTTGGATTTAGCATTTCCGTTGTCATCCCCTGCCTCAATCGAGTCATTGAACTTCAGCGGGCACTCAAGTCCATTTATCAACAGACAAAACAACCGGATCAAATTATCGTCGTTGACGATGGCTCGGAGCAACCCCTCGAACCACAAATAAGCCCCTTCTTTCCAAAAGTTGAATGGCTTACACAAGAGAACCGGGGTGTTTCTTCCGCTCGTAATTTTGGAATTCAAAATGCCTCTGGTGACTGGATCGCCTTACTTGATTCAGATGATGAGTGGACTCCTGAAAAATTGGAATCTCATATTTGGATTCACCAACAAAAACCTGACTTACTTGCCTCTCACACAAACGAAATTTGGATCCGTAATGGCAACCAAGTAGTCCCACCGAAATACTTGGACAAATCCAATCATGAACTTTTCCAACGCTCACTTACACGCTGTTTAATATGCCCATCCTCCGCATTTATTCATCGATCTATTTTTAGAAAAATTGGTTCTTTTGATGAAACCCTAACTGCTTGCGAAGATTATGACTTTTGGCTTCGCTTGTTAGCAGAAGAAGAAAAAATTGAACTCATAGATAAAAAACTCACAATCAAGCATGGTGGCCATTCCGATCAACTTTCCGCTACCACTTGGGGAATGGATCGATTTCGTATCAAATCCTTGGAGAAGTTACTGGATCATTCCAAACTCTCTGTGCATCAAACTCAGGCAATCCTCGAAACCTTGGTTAAGAAATCAGGGATTCTCATTCAAGGTTCAATAAAAAGAGGGAGGAATGACCAAGTCCTCGAATACAAAAAAAAGAAGGCGATTTTCCACAAGATGATTGAAGCAGAATTCGCAAAAAGTAGCTCATGAATTTTGTCGTCGCCCTGCCTACAGAAGCCAAGCCTATTGTAGAAGCTTTTGGTTTGAAGAAGTATTCGCAAAAAACCCCATTTCCAATGTACAAAAACGATCTTCATACTTTGGTAATTTCGGGAGTTGGTAAAAATAGAGCGTCAAGTGCGACAGGGTATCTACTTGGACGAAATCAATCGACCTGTCCAGTCTTCCTAAATTTCGGAATTGCGGGGCATGGGAGTCTTCCTCTGGGGTCCGCTTTTTTGGCTACCCGAATAATCAGCGACCAAGAGTCTGAAAACTACTATCCACCACAAATCATTAGCTCTCGAATTAGAAAGTCACCTCTGTGCTCGGTTTCGAAGCCAGTTACTGACTATCCTGAAGAGATTGGCTATGACATGGAGGCTCATGCCTTCTTTGCCACTGCATGCCTTGGCACTACCCGGGAACTAATCCAGGTATTCAAGGTTGTATCCGACAATCCGAATCATTCGATTGCACAAATTGATGGCGATCAAATCACTCAGCTTATTGCTGGGAGCCTCCCTGATTTCCAAACCATTTGCGGTCAACTTCAATCAATGGAAAAAGAAATCAATCCGAAATCGGAAGAAATCGAATTTAAGACTATCGGCTATTCCATTCATCCCTTTTCGCAGACTCAGCGCCACCTCCTCGATCGGCTCTTTAGACACGCCCACTCGCTTGCAATAGATCAGTCCATAATTTTGGCCGGGCTACGGTCCGGAAAGTCGGCCAAAGAAGCAATTCGTAATCTCGAAAAAATTCTTGAGCCCCATCGTGTAATCAAATGATTGATCAAATCTATTTTGAAGAGGAGATTGAGGATCACCCGCGGACTCAGGAATTTTTTGCACGCTTCCCCAAAGCCACTCTTACTCCCTGCCTTCATTACAAAGAGGTATTCAATCCAGTCGGCCAAAATTTTAGACTACAAAAACAAAAGCCCGGCCTCATTCTCGCAAAGCAAAATGGGAAACGCATTCAATCTATTCCCGAAAGTTATGGGATTGGAGGGAAGCAAAATTTTTACTTCTCACATTTACTGAATTGTTTATACGACTGTCGTTATTGTTTTCTTCAGGGAATGTATCCTTCTGCCCATTATGTATTATTTGTAAATTACGAAGAATTTTGGGATGATATTTTTGAAAAAACCAGCCTGAGTTCAGAAATACCGACATGGTTCTTTTCCGGGTATGATTGCGACAGTCTCGCGATGGAATCAACGACTCGATTCGTCGAATTCTTTCTTCCGCTTTTCGCCAAAAATCGCAATGCATACATTGAATTAAGGACCAAAAGCGTAAACATTAGAATTTTAAAAAAGTATTCACCCAGCCCCAACATCGTAACCGCATTCAGTTTTACGCCAGAAGAAATAAGCGAACAACTGGAAAATGGAGTCCCCAAAGTCAAATCCCGTATCAAAGCCATGCTGGAACTTGCTCGTCAAGGATGGTTAGTTGGAATTAGAATCGATCCTGTAATCGACTGTATCGATTTCGAAAACCGGTATGCTAAACTTTTCAATCAGTTGATAAAAGATTTACCTCTTCCTTCACTTCATTCTGTATCACTAGGAAGTTTTCGCATGCCCACATCCTTTTTTCGCAGAATTGAAAAACTATATCCTCACGAACCTTTGTTTGCCGGAAAACTAACCAATAAAAATAACTCAACCACCTATTTACCCGAACTCGAACACAATCGGTTACAGGTTTGCAAAAAATTATTGCTTGATCTCCTGCCTCAGGAAAAACTCTTTCTTTGTGAAATGAATTCATCATCACCATAATTCATGGTTGATTCTCCGATTGCCTTTTTCAAGTTCTTTGCTTACAAGGACAAAATGGTTTGCCACCTTAGCTCAGTTGGTAGAGCGCCTCACTTGTAATGAGGATGTCGTCAGTTCGACTCTGACAGGTGGCTCCATTTCAATCTTTTTCCGTATTCGATTAAACTTACATCAGAATAGTCTCAATTGTGAAGTCCCAATCAATATGAATAGTGTATTCGTTTCTAAATCTTACACTCAGAAAGACATTCACCGCGAAAATTCGCTTTTATCCCCCTTAAGTTTAAAATTCTTTCCGATCTTCCCGCTGTTTTTTCTCTTTTTCTCGTGCACGCAGACGGATATGGAAGATGGTGCGGGAATACGATCCATTGAGATGGTAGAGGTAATTGAAGAAAACGGAATGATTTACATACCAGGTCAATCCTACAGGAGGGGGAATGAATTCAATCCTGGGAACGGACAGATGTATCCGGAAGAGTCTCCGATTCATCAAGTTGAGGTATCCAGTTTTTGGATCGATAAATATGAAATTACAAACGCGGAATTTAAAAAGTTCGTTGATGAAACTGGATTCATTACTTTTGCTGAAAAACCACTAGACCCGACGGAATTTCCAAATGCACCCCCTGATCAAATGATTCCAGGAGCAACCGTGTTTTCGCCTCCTCGAAAAGAAATTGATCCTTGGGCGACCGAAGATGCTTGGAGATGGTGGTCTTACCGTAAAGGTGCTTGCTGGAGACAACCTGAAGGTGATGGTTCGAACATTGCGCAGAGAATGGACCACCCAGTAGTTTGTGTAAATGTAGATGATGCAAAAGCTTATGCAAAATGGGCGGGGAAAAGATTGCCCACAGAAGCAGAATGGGAACTCGCTGCCCGAGGAGGGTTAAAAGATAAAATGTTTTGCTGGGGCAATGATCCCAAACCAAAAGGTTTGTGGATGGCAAATTGCTTCCAAGGTAGATTTCCCGCAAAAAACTCTGCCCAAGATGGATATTTGGGAACCGCACCAGTTGGCTCCTTTCCACCGAACGGATATGGGCTCTTTGATATGTCTGGAAATGTTTGGGAAATTTGCAGTGATTTCTATCACCCTGCTTACTATCAATCTTTCATTACCGATCCAATGCCTAATCCTCAAGGTCCAAACGATGCGATCACCAGCGATGAACTTCAACACTTCAATCGATATGGTACTTGCCCAAAACCACGTGAGGGAACGAGCGAACTTACTTTTTTATATGTTAGCAAAGGCGGATCCTTTCTTTGTCATTGGGATTATTGTCTTCGGTATCGCCCTGCTGCCCGACACTACGCCGAGAATCTTTCGCCAACCAATCATGCTGGTTTTCGCTGCGTCAGAGACGAGAAGTAATCTTAAAATCTGCCAACAAGGATCTTGTTATTTTTTT
>TARA_B100001093_G_scaffold69021_1_pt1 | contig 20028 bp, 17 predicted proteins | sample TARA_B100001093 | Tara Oceans TARA_B100001093 (sample SAMEA2623116) | marine metagenome | biome: marine biome (ENVO:00000447); feature: surface water layer (ENVO:00002042); material: "saline water (ENVO:00002010), including plankton (ENVO:xxxxxxxx)" | depth 5 m
ATCGTGCAACTTTTTCTTAATATTGTTTTTTTATTTTACTACTTTTTCATTTTTATATCTTAAATCTTAATATGTTAACTTATTGTGTTATCCTTTTTAGTGTAACAACTCATTTTTTATAATGAGAACCTTAAGGGTGGTTATTGCATTAGGGCTCACCTCTTCCCATTTCGAACAGAGTAGTTAAGCCTAATTGCGCAGATGGTACTGCCATTTGGTGGGAGAGTATGTCACTGCCTTCTTCGAATCCCAGTCATTTATTTGACTGGGATTTTTTTATCGAATATTATTATAAGTCTTGGTGAAGATTTAAGGTCAAACTTTTCTAAGTTATAATTTCCAAATATTTCTTTGATTTGTAAATTAGTTTTTTTAAAATAATTTTTAAAATCTTCAAGTGTTAATGCATTTACTTTTTCAATAAAATCATGTCTTTCTGATTTATCATTAATATTTATATTTTTGATAACAAAATCATTACATACCTTCCTTTTTATGGTGAATTTTATATTTTTTCTATTAATTATTTCACTTTTTATTAAATCTTTCTTTACTTTATTTAAATTAAAAAAATCAATAACTCCAATTCCATTATTTACAAGATTTTTTTCTATTGTTTTTATAATATCTAAGTCTCTTTTTTTGCTATGATAACCAAAACTTGTAAATAAATTAAATACTGCATCAAATTCTTTTTTAAGAGGCACGGAAATATCGTGAATTATAAAATCAAGATTCTTATTTTTAAATTTTTTCGCCTCACTTATACTATTTTTTGAAAGATCAATCCCTAAAACCTTATACCCTAATTTTTCCATTTCTATTGAATGTCTTCCTTTTCCACAGGCAGCGTCTAGTATGAATGATTTTTTTTCTAATTTGAGATGTTTTAGAATAGTCTTTATAAACTCTTTTGCTTCTTTATAATCCCTGTTTTCGTAAAGTAAATGATAATAAGATGAATCAAACCAACTATTGTACTCATCTTTCAAATGTAATTTCTTATTTGTTGTCATATGCTTCAAAATTAGAGTATTTTTAAAAATAATTTATACACTATGACTAAGGATTTTAAAATGATTGCTAAAACTTTTTATGGCTTCGAAACCATACTATCAAATGAACTATTAAAATTAGGAGCCAAAAAAATTGAAATTGGTGTAAGGAATGTAAGTTTTTATGGCGATTTAGGTTTCTTATATAAGTCTAATTTTTATTTAAGATCCGCGATTAGAATTCTGATGCCCATTAATTCTTTTCGTATAAACGACGCAAAAGATCTTTATAGTTCAGTTTATAATTTTGGTTGGGAGGATTATATTAAAGTTAACAATACATTTATTATTGAATCTGTACTTAATACTGATTTTTTTTCTCATTCTCTTTTTGTTTCTCAAAGAGTTAAAGATGGAATTGTAGATCGTTTTAGAAAACTATATAATAAAAGACCAGATGTAGATATAGAAAACCCTGATATTAAAATCAATATTCATATAAGTAAAGATATATGTACCATTTCTTTAGATTCCTCTGGAAAGTCTCTTAATCAAAGAGGGTATCGATCTCAAACAAATATTGCTCCAATTAACGAAGTTCTTGCTGCAGGTATAGTAATGCTTAGTAATTGGGACTGTAAATCAGATTTTTTAGATCCAATGTGCGGTAGTGGTACGATATTAATAGAAGCAGCCATGTACGCTACCAATTATCCTGTTAATATTAAAAGACAAAATTTTTCTTTTAAAAAATGGAATAATTTTGATATAGATTTATTTGAAATGATTAAGTCATCTGTTCTTAATAAAATTAAACCATTTAATTATAAAATAATAGGTTATGACAAGGCTCCATCTGCAATTCTAAAATGTAATCAAAATATAATTAATTCAAATTTTGAAAAGTTTATAGAAATTAGTGAAAATAATTTTTTTAATACAAAAAAAAATAATGATGATTTTCTTCATATTTTATTTAACCCACCATATGGTGAAAGACTAAAAGTAGATATTCAATCATTTTATAAACAGATTGGTGACACCTTAAAGACTAATTATTCTAATTCAAATGCCTGGTTTATTACATCAAGTATTGAAGCTCTGAAATATGTGGGTTTAAGACCCTCTAGAAAAATAAAATTATTTAATGGAAAATTAGAAAGTAGATTAGCTAAGTATGAAATTTATAGTGGATCAAAGAAAACTCATAAACAATTGAAAAAGTAGTGTTTTCATCTTTACTTGTTTTTTGTTTTCTTGTAAATTGGAATTTCATAAAAAATTGAGTATGAAATCCCAACTCCCAAACTATTTTCCTCTAATACTTTGTTAAATCCAGGAATATATAGATTACTGAAGTTCCGTGGGGTTTCCTGATTCAATAATCTATTGAGTCTTAAACTTAAGCCCATATAGATATTTTTTAATACTTCAGCATTAAAGCCTAAAACAAATTCAACCCAACTTGCGCTTAGATTTTTAAAATCTGTAGCATTATTCGCTAAGTTCTGGTTCCAGTAATGATCTAAGTCATATATTTTGTAAGAATTTAACTTGTGACTAAAATTACCTATGCCATATCTAAAACCAACATATATTTCATTTTCTAAACCTTTTCTATTTTTATAGACATTATAGTTAACTCCAAGTTTTAAAAACGAACCTTGTGTGTTAAAATCTAAAATCTCATTAGTTATTTTTTTTTCTTCACTTCCAAATTCTGCAGCTAAAAAAAGTTTATCGAAAACTCTATAATCTCCAGTGATAACTAAACCCCTATAATTAGACTCTGTTAACATCCTTATTTGCTTACTAAGATCTATTCCTAGTTTAACACCATATGTTGTTTTAATTGGAATGGTATCCAATAAATCATTTTCTTGCGACGAAAGATTTAATGAAATAGTAATTACTAATATACTAATGAAATATTTTAACATGAATTGTGTTTTCGTCTATGACTGATGATTCGATTATCTCGGAATTAATTATCCAATTAGTGTTGTCGTTTTCTATAACAATTTGATTTATATTATAATTTGATTTATAGCCACATGCTCTACTAATATAAATATGTTTATATTTATAATTTATCAAAACATGGTCTTTATTTCCGGAGTTATCCATATTTTCTTCAGCCTCTTTTATAAAAGAATAACTTGTCGTTTTTTCTATATTTTTAAGTGGTAATGATATAGAATCAGTTGTTCTAAACAGGAAAGCTTCATTACTGTTTGTTCCTTTAATTTTTAAATTTATAACTTCTTTTTTCAATCCATTTGTTGCATCAAAAAATACAACAATAAGTTTAGGAGTATCTGGTATCGTTGTCAAACAGATGTCGTCAGGCTCACAAGAGTTAAGTATAACACTTGTAACAAATAAAATAATTGCTTTTTTCATTTTAGACATCTAACTTCTAAGCTTTAAAAGTACAACATTTTCAACATGATCTGTGTGAGGAAACATATCAACTGGTTGAACTTTTTTAATTTCATATTTTTCTTTTAAAAGTTCTAAATCTCTACATTGAGTAGATGGATTACAGCTTACATATACTATTGATTTCGTTTCTAATTTTAGAATTTCCTTTATTACATCTTTATGCATGCCCTCCCTTGGTGGATCTGTAATAATTAAATCTGGATGATCGTGTTTAGTTATGAATTTTGAAGTAAAAATATTTTTCATGTCACCAGCCACAAACTCTACATTATTTATTTTATTTGAAACAGCACTTTCTTTTGCAGAAATTACAGCCTCTTTAACACTTTCTATCCCAATTACCTTTTTTGCTTTTTTTCCAACAAATTGGGAAATAGTTCCTAGTCCAGAATATAGGTCAAATACTGTTTCATCTCCTTTTAAGTTTGCAAAATCTTTTACTAAATCATAAAGTTTAATTGTTTGATTAATATTTGTTTGGAAAAATGATTTAGGATAAATTTTAAAATTTAATTTATCTATGACTTCATTTATGTACTTTTTTCCATAAAATAAATTTACTTCCCTATCATAAATTGAATCATTTTCTTTGTTATTAATAACATATTGAAGAGAGGTGATTTCTTTAAATGAACTTTTTAAATGATTTAATAATAAATGAATTATCTCTTCATCATTTTCAAAAAATTGAATTACCACCATAAATTCATTCAGACTGGTATTTCTAATCATTAAGTTCCTTAATAAACCATTTTTTAATCTTGAGTTATAAAAAGAGATTTTATTATTGATTGCAAATTCTTTAACTGATAATCTAATTTTGTTCGACGGATCAGATTGCAAATGACAATTATTTATATCTACTACTTTATCCCACATTCCTGAGATGTGAAAACCAATTCCTCTTCTTTCAATTTTTTTATTTTCACTTCTAATTTCCTTATTTGTTAGCCAACGATTTTCAGTGAAAGAAAATTCCATTTTGTTTCTGTAAAAGTATTTGTCTTTACATTTTATTATTGATTTAACCTCAGTGTTACAAATGTTTTTAAATGCATGTCTTATCTTATTTTCTTTTAATTGAGTCTGTGAGTCATATAACATATTTTGCCATTTACATCCTCCACATATACCAAAATGTTCACATTTAGGATCTATTCTAGATTTAGAATAGGAAATGTACTTAGTTATATTTCCTAAAAAGTAGTTTTTCTTTTTTCTAAAAGTTTCAATATCAACAATATCGCCTGGTATACCATTTTTCACCATCAATACTATCCCTTCACGACTTTTCCCAATAGATTGACCTTTGCTTCCAATATCAATTAATTCAACAGAATTGAATATTTTTTTTTTTCTACTCATGGTACTAAGTTAGATTGAAAATATTAATTATATTTATGTTTATACTAAAAAATAATTATGAAATTTTATTCAAAACTTTTAATGTTAAGTGTTTTGATTTTAACATTTAACTTTTCTTTTTCACAAAAAAAACAAAGTGCAACGAAAGATGAATCTTCATTATATAAAGGTCTTAAATTTAGAAGTATTGGACCTGCATTTATGTCCGGAAGAATAGCAGATATTGCTATAAATCCCTCGAACGAAAATGAGTGGTATGTAGCAGTTGGCTCTGGTGGAGTATGGAAAACAACTAATTCTGGAACAACTTGGAAACCAATCGCTGATAATATGCCATTTTATTCAACTGGAAGTATTACTGTTGATCCTAATAATAACAGTACAATTTGGCTAGGAACAGGTGAGAATGTAGGTGGTAGACATGTAGGAATTGGTAAAGGCATTTATGTCTCCTACAATGGTGGAGATACATGGGAAAACAAAGGTTTAAAAAATTCTGAACACATTTCTAAAATTTTAGTTAAGACTAATGACTCTAATACAATATTTGTTGCCTCTCAAGGACCGCTTTGGTCCCCAGGTGGTGACAGAGGATTATATAAATCTACAAATGGAGGAAAAGATTGGAAATTGGTATTATCAGGGGATAAATGGACCGGAGTTACAGACATAGTTGTTGATTCTCGAAATGAAGATATTATGTATGCTGCTACTTGGCAAAGACATAGAAATGTTGCTGCATATATTGGTGGTGGACCTGGAACAAAAATTTTTAAAAGTATCGATGGAGGTGAAAATTGGAAACATTTAAAAGTTGGTTTACCTCCAGGAAAAATGGGAAAAATAGGCTTAGCTATCTCACCAATCAACCCTGATATTTTGTACGCTGCAATTGAACTTGAAAGAAGAAAAGGGGCTGTTTATAGATCAGCTAACAGAGGGGAAAGTTGGGAGAAAATGTCGAATACAGTATCTGGTGCAACCGGCCCACATTATTACCAAGAATTGGTTGCATCTCCACATAAATTAGATAAAATTTATTTAATGGATGTTAGAGTTCAAGTTTCTGAGGATGGAGGAAAAACATTCTTCAGAATGAACGAGTCTAATAAACATTCTGACAATCATTCTATGACTTTCAAGAATAATGATCCTAATTATTTATTAGTTGGAACAGATGGAGGTATATACGAATCTTTTGATGACACTAAATCTTGGAAATTTGTAAATAATCTTCCGTTAACTCAATATTACAAATTGGCAGTGGATGATGCATATCCTTTTTATAATATATATGGTGGAACACAGGACAACAGTACGCAAGGTGGACCAAGTAGAACTCTCAAGTCAGGAGGAATTCAAAATAGTGATTGGTATATTATTTTAGGTGGAGATGGTCATCAACCTGCAACAGAGCCTGGTAATCCAGATATTGTTTATGCTCAATCACAGCAAGGTAATTTACACAGAATTGACAGGACTACTGGTGAGGCTGTTTTTATAAAACCATATTCTGATATTAATGAAGACTATGAAAGGTTTAATTGGGATTCACCTATTTTAGTAAGTTCTCATGATCCCAAACGTTTGTATTTCGGATCACAACGTTTATGGCGATCTGATGACCGAGGAGATAGTTGGAAACCATTATCAAAAGACTTGACTTTGAATCAAGAGAGATTATCACTTCCTATTATGGGTAAAGTACAAAGTTGGGATTCATCTTGGGATTTGTATGCAATGTCAACTTACAACACCATTACCTCCTTGTCTGAATCTCCTATTAATGAAAACCATTTGTACGTGGGTACAGATGATGGATTAATTCACTACACCAAGAATGGTGGTTCAAATTGGACATCACAAACTGCTGATAAACTTCCAAACCTTCCTAAAACTTCGTTTGTAAATGATATAAAAGCAGATTTACATGATGTTAACAAGGCTTATGTAGCTTTGGATAATCACAAGTTTGGAGATTATAAACCTTATCTGTTTAAAACTGAAAATGGAGGAAAATCATGGAAATCCATAACAAATGGTCTTCCTAAGGAAACCTTAGTTTGGAGAATTGTTCAGGACCATATTGATCCAAATCTTTTATTTCTAGCTACTGAGTATGGATTGTATTTTTCTAATAATCAGGGAGAAAATTGGATAAAGTTTTCAGCAGGTTTACCAACTATTTCAATTAGAGACTTGGCAATACAAAAAAGGGAAAATGATTTAGTATTAGCAACATTCGGTAGAAGTTTCTACGTTTTGGATGATTATTCTCCACTTCGTAGCCTTAATTCTAATAGTAGTAAAGATTTTATGCTTTTTGATATTAAGGAAGCTCTTCAATATGTTCCTATTAGATCTAGTTCTGGAAGTAAAGGAACATCATTTTTTAAATCAAAAAACCCACCTTATGGTGCTATATTCACTTATAATATACCCAAACCATTTGAGACATTGAAATCAAAAAGAAAGAAGAATGAGGCAAAATTGGATAAAGAAAATAGAAATATACCATTTCCTGGTTGGGATAATTTAGATGCTGAATTAAACGAAAAGTCAGCTAAAATTGTTGTGGAAATTAGAGATGAAAATGGTGAATTTATTGATAGAATTAATGGTTCAAATAAAAAAGGTGTGAATAGAGTAGCATGGCCACTAACAAAACCAATAGTTTCTAGTATTAAAACTGATAATTCAAATCGTGGTTATCAACTATCAATTCCAGTAAGCCCAGGCATTTACAGCGCAACCATTATGAAATTCAAAGATGGCAAGTACACTGCATTAACTCAATCAAAGAATTTTAATGTTAAAAGAATTAGAGAAAATGTCATAAAGAATCCTCATGCAAGTCAAAAAGAAAGTTTGGTTGAGGATTTTATCGAATTTGATGTTGATTATAATAACTTTAATCAAAAATTTGATAAGGCCAAAAAAAAATTATCCAAATTTGAGAATGCTGTAAGATATATTGATCCAGTAAGTAATGAAATTAGTGAAAAAATGAAAGTGTTAAATGATGAGATGAATAAGTTGAATGCTCTACTTAATGGAAATAAATCTAAAGCAGAACCAGGAGAAAAAGATGACCCCTCAATTTATGATAGAGTATCTATTGCAATGAGAGGTTTCTTTGGAAATACATATGGTCCAACTAAAGGTCAAATAAAAAGTTTTGAAATAGCTAAAAAACAATGGCTCCAGGTTAAACCAATAATTCAAAAGTTTGAGAAAAATGTTAATGAAACTGGTGCTTTAATTGAAAAAATGGGATCGCCTAAAATTATTGATTAAAATAGTAGTTAATTAACAGTTTTATAATTGAGTTGTATGATTGTAAATTTTCTTTTTAATTATTAAAATTGAAGAGCGGCTGTAAAATATTTAGATTTGGGTTCGAACCTAACCTTTGTCTTTATTTCATTTTAAATAAGTTTTATAAAAAAGTAAAACTTTCATTAATCAAGTTGTTTTAATTATTACTAGTTAATAATAGTTTACTAATAAATTAACTACTAAACTATAGCTTTTTATTCCAGCTATTTGATTGTTTGCTTTTAGATATCGATCGTAAATATTTTTTAAATAGGGTTTAAAAGGGTTTTTAAATATATCTATTTCTTTTTCTGCTTGTTTTATGTTTTTTATGACCCCTTTATTAATTTTCAAATAAAGCTGATCGAAACTTTTTTTGTCAACTTTGTATAATTCATTTAATAGGTATTTTAGAGCAAGAACATTTCCACTATATTTTACTATGTTATTGTCTGAACTAATAGTAGCTAAAATTCCAATAAAATTAGCCTCGTTTTCTGCAGAATACCCTATTTGATGCGCCATTTCATGACATATAGTTGTAGGAATTTGAATAGTTGGAATATTTCTATTTATTTGAGCTTCTAGTGTGAAAGGATTAATATATCCCCCAAAACCCATGTAAGATAAAAGAGTACTAAATAAAGAGTTTTTAACACTTACATATTTCATCTGATTTTTAATTACATTATTATTTTCTAATTTTTTTACAGCATTTATCGATGCTTCATAAATTTCAGTGTTATCATCATTAAAAAAAACTGCTAGAGTATCGTTTTTAGAAATTTTTAAATGAATATTATTGGTTTCTTTTATAAATAAGTTAGTTGTTTCGATTAAAGATCTAGTATTATAATTTTCCTTAATTTCTAACTTATTTTTCAATGGAATCCTATGATAGTTTAATCCCCACTGAACTTGAAAAACTATGTAGATAGTTGTGAAAAAATAGAAAAGGTTTTTTAAGTTTTTTCTTCTGGTATTACTTTTATGGATAATTGAATAAATAATAAATGGAACTAATAAATAAAGGAGGTCTCCAACTGAAAAAGGAATTGAACTAAAAATATAAATAAATACACTTGAGCTTTTTTTATATAACAGATTACTGTAGAAATTTTCAACAAAGTTGGAGTCGAGCTTTATTAGTTCTATTGCTAAAACTAAAACTAAAAATAAAAGAGGTTTTAATTTTTTTCTAAAAAAAAATCTTTTAAGCATTTAAATATAAAATTACTTTTGTTCCATAAGCTCGACTTCAAATATCAAATTTGATTTAGGTGGAATTTGACTTCCAATTCCTTCTTCGCCATAAGCTAGATAATATGGTAAGAATAATGTAGCTTTATCTCCAATATTTAATAATCTTAATCCCTCCTTAAATCCTTGAATAAGAGCATCGTCTGGTCCTACTTTACAAGCTAAGGGGATGTATCTGTTAGTAACTTTTCTATTTTCGTTGACCACTTCGAATTCTTCAGCAACGTTTAATATACTGGTATCTAATAGGGAACCGTCTTCAAAAAAAACGGAATAATTTGTCATAATAGTTTTGGAAGGATCAACTTTTTTGCCATTACCTTTGTAGGTTATAATATATTGTAATCCTGATTTAGTTGAGTTTGATAAGCTTTTTCTGTTTTCATGTTCTAATTTCGTCTCAAGTTTTAAATTATTTAATTTTAATATTTGTTTCTCTTTATTTTTTCTTTCTTCTATAAAGTGATTTGAAAATATTTTAGGAGAATTAAATGATTTAGCTTCTCTTCCAATTCTTATTATTGAAATGTTTTTTATTGTATCATATTGCTTGATAGAATCTACAATTTCTACACCTTTAATGACTTTTCCAAAAACAGTATGTATTCCGTCAAGCCATGTGGTGTTTTTATGAGTTATAAAAAACTGACTACCATTAGTGTTGGGTCCAGAATTTGCCATTGATAAAATTCCAGCTCCTATATGCCTTAGGCTGTCATTAAATTCATCTTTGAATTGATACCCAGGGTTTCCTGACCCATTTCCAAGGGGACAACCTCCTTGAATCATAAAGTTTTCAATAACTCTATGAAATGTTAATCCGTTATAGTATTTTTTCCCTGAATATTCTTCATTTACTTCTTTATTTTTCCCTTCACTTAAAGAAACAAAATTTGCTACAGTAACTGGCGTCTCTTTAAAGTTTAAATTAACAATCATATCTCCTTTATTTGTATTTATTTCTGCGTACAAACCTTCGCTTAAGTCTGGATGAGAACTCACACAAGATAAACTAGAAATCGATATGGCTATTATGTAAATATATTTTTTCATTTTTTAGTTAATTTTTTTTTATAATGATTTATGTTGGTTGTAAATTTAGTAATAGTTTTTTCCAAGGGGCCGACATCTGTTCCTCCTGCAGCGTTTATGTGTCCTCCTCCATTAAAATGTTTTTTAGCAAATTCGTTACATGAGAAACTTCCTTGTGATCTAAATGATATTTTTATTTTATTTTTGTTTTCAATGTCTTCAATAAAAATAACACTAAAAATTATATTTTTTAGTGATAAGCAGTAATTTACTATCCCTTCAGAATCACCTTTTTTAAAATCGAACTTTATTAAATCTGATCTTTTTAAAAACATGTAGGCAGTATTCAATTCTTTAATTTGTGTTAAATTATTTAACGCAGAGCCTAAAACTTTTAGTCTGCTTATACAGGAATTGTTATAAACTTTGTTGTAAATTTCATTTTGATTAATTTTTTTATCAATTAATTTCGAAACAATTTTATGGGTTCTTGACGTTACATTAGAGTACTGAAATGAACCAGTATCAGTCATAATGCCAAGGTACAGACAGGTAGATGTTATAGTATTAAGGATTTTATCATAACCTAATTGAACAATTATTTCATATAATAATTCACAAGTTGACCCAGTATTAGGGTCTGAAAAAACTATATCTGCATAATTTTTAGGGTTTTGATGATGATCTATCATTATTGTAATTGCTTTAGAAGAATTTACTGAATTTTCCATTTCACCTATTCTACTTAAATCATTAAAATCTAAAGTGAAAATTATATCGGCATTCTTTATTTTTTTTAAACATAGCTCTTTGTCCTTGTCAAAATATATTATTCTATTAAACCCAGGGGTCCAATTCAAAAAAGAAGGGGGCTCGTTGGGACTTAACACACTAGTTTTATGTCCCATTTCATTTAAAATATTTAGAAGAGCCAAGCAGCTACCTATGGCATCACCATCAGGATTTGTATGTGGAATTATAACTATGTTTTTTTTTTCTACAAGTAATTTTTTTAAAATGATAATATTTTCATTTTTCATAATTTGTAAATATAATAATTCCTGTTACATTTTTTTCGCTTAAATTATGTACTCATTTTTGTACATTTGAAGTGTAATATCATGTATATTGAGAGTCAATTTATTCAAATTAGAGAAAAATAAGCGTTTTAATTATAATCCAAGATATTATAAAGAAAAATCTGTACAAAATATTTATGCCTTTGATTCTATATACTCTAAAAATAGAAACTTCACTAGCCCTTCGGACGTTTCATCTAAATGGAAAGAAGCGAGGTTAAGCTACAGAAACAGATCAAATAAAAAATTTTCTACTCAAATAATTGTTATTGCATCTATCTTGGTGTTAATTTTTTTATTTATAATTGATTTTGATCTTTCAATATTTTATTAATGAGTGGTTTGATAAAGTTATTACCTGAAAATGTTGCTAATCAAATTGCTGCAGGTGAAGTAGTTAATAGACCTTCGTCCGTAGTTAAGGAACTACTAGAGAATTCTGTTGACAGTAAATCAAAAACTATTAAACTTATTATTAAAGATGCCGGTAAAACACTTATTCAAGTTATAGATGACGGAGTAGGAATGGGTAAAGAAGATTTAGATATGTGTTTTATAAGACATGCAACTTCAAAAATAACCACCTCAAAAGATTTATTTGATTTAAATACTATGGGTTTTAGGGGGGAAGCTCTTTCTAGTATTGCTGCCGTTTCTCATTTGACTATAAAATCTAATAATAGTAGAGATGAAGATTTAGGCAACCAAATTAAACTTGAAGGAGGTAGAATAATTTTAAAAAAAGAAACATTTTGTAAAAAAGGCACATCAATTTCTGTAAAAAATTTATTTTTTAATATTCCTGCAAGAAGAAATTTTTTAAAATCAGATAATGTGGAATTAAGACATATTATAGATGAGTTCCATAGAGTGGCTTTAATAAATTTTAATATTAATTTTATTTTTATAAATAATGATAATGAGATTTTTAATTTAAAAGAATCAATTTTTAAGGAGAGAATTATTAGAATATTTGGAAAATTAACTCAAGAAAAATTAGTTCCAATTAATGAATTAACAGAGTTTGCTAAAATAGAAGGTTTTATTTTTAAACCAGAATATTCAAGAAAAACAAAAACTTCACAGTTTTTTTTTGTAAATAATAGATTTGTGAAAAACTCACACTTACATCACGCTGTTAAAACTGCTTACGAAGGTCTTATTTTTGAAAATCATCACACGTCATACTTTTTATGCATTGATGTTCCAAATGACTCAATTGATGTCAATATTCACCCAAATAAAACAGAAATTAAATTTGACAACGGTCAGTCTATTTATGCGATACTTAAGTCTTCAATAAAGCACAGTTTAGGTCAATTTAACATATTTCCCTCTATAGATTTTGAGAATTCTGTTAATTTAAATACACCCTACAGTTATAAAGATAAAAATGCACCAATACCTTCAATTGATTTTGATAAATCTTTTAATCCCTTTGATATTTTTTTAGATTCTACGAAGAATATAGAGGTTATTCCTCAGTCTTCAATAGAAAAAGAATCCTCTTTTGAAAATATTTTTGAGGAAAAAAATAATCCTATTTCCTTTTCTGCTTTTCAATTTAAAAATTCTTATTTAATTACAAAGACAAGTTCAGGTATTGTTATTATAGACCAAAAAAGAGCACATCAGAGAATATTGTATGAAAAATTTTTAACAGAGCTTTCAAGCGAAAATAATTCATCTCAAAATTTAATATTTCCAATTAAATTGGATTTTAATTCAAAAGAAATTAATTTACTAATTGATATAAAACCATCTTTAATTCACCTTGGTTTTATTTTTAATAAATTTGATAAAAAACAAATTGAAATTTCTGCAGTCCATCCGCTTTTTTCAAAAAAGAATATTAACGAGGTTTTTCAAGAATTTATAAATGTCGAAACTTTAGGTTTTAAAACCAAAAGTGATAGTTTGAACGATTATACAGCAAAAATATTATCAAAATCTTCCTCAATAAAATCAGGAAATAAATTAAATAAGCTGGAATTAGACTCACTTGTTAATGATTTGTTTGCATGTAAAGACCCCAACGTTTCACCTTTTAATGAATTAATTTTTAAAGTAATACCATTTGAAACTATAAAAAAAATGTTTAAATAAATGAGAGCTATTCCTGAAACAATAAAGCAATTACTTATAATTAATATTTTATTTTTTGTAGGCTCCCAATTTCTTGGTGAAATGAGTTATGATCTTTTAGCTCTTCATTATTTTAAAAATGATAAATTTATTATTTCTCAACTTTTAACTCATATGTTTATGCATGGAAGTTTTTTACATATTTTATTTAATATGTTTGGTTTGTATATGTTTGGATCTCCTTTGGTACAAATTTGGGGTAGTAAAAAGTTTTTGTTTTTTTATTTCTCTGCAGGTTTAGGAGCTGCTGGTTTACAATTATTTATATATCATGTTGAGATTCAGTCTCTTTTTTCTGTTTTAGAATCAAACGGTTTATCTTTTAGTATTTTTAAAAATATTTTATCAGACGGATCTTATAATACCTCCATTTTACAGTACGTTGATGAAAATAGCCTTAGCTCTGCTTATTCTTCATTTAATTCTAGTCTAGTCGGTGCTTCAGGTGCAATATATGGTGTTTTAGTTGCTTTTGCTTTTTCATTTCCTAATTCAGAGTTAATGTTGCTTTTTCCTCCAATCCCAATTAAAGCAAAATTTTTGGTTCCAGGATTAATTCTTATTGATGTTTTTTTTGGTTTATCATCATTTTCAGTTGGTCCAATTGCTCATTTTGCTCATGTTGGTGGTGCGTTAACTGGATTTGTTATGGTGTGGTACTGGAAAAAAAATCAATTTAATAACAATAGATGGAATTGATAGAGAGCTTTAAACATAAATATATTAATCTTGATGTTTTAGGGAAACTTATAACTTGGATGGTTGTTTTATTTGTATTTCCTTATATTCTGAACACCGTTCTTTTTTTATTTAATATTAATTCTTTTTCCATTATAGATTTTTTTCAGGTTTCACCCTTGATTTCTGATTTGCTTTATAAGCCTTGGTCCTTAATTACATACGGATTTTTTCATGCCGGTATTTGGCATTTAGTTGGAAATATGATAATTCTATATTATGGAGGAAGGGTAGTGTTGGATCTATTTGGAGAAGACAAACTGTTAAAACTCTTTTTTATTGGATTATTGTGTGGATCGATAACTTATCTTTTAAGTTATAATCTATTTCCTGTGTTTAAGGGTTTGAAACCTCCAATGATTGGTGCTTCTGCAGGAGCTATGGCGGTATTTATTTTTTTAGCTTCTTACACGCCTAATTATACTTTTAGGCTTGCGTTCTTTGATGTTAAGATTGTCTACATAGCAGGTTTTTTCATAATAATGGATTTAATTCAAATTCCTTCTGGGAATTCTGGTGGTCATTTGGCTCATTTAGGTGGCGCAGCTTGGGGATATTACTATAACTCTCAACTAAATAAAGGATTTGATAAAGGTGATTGGATTATTAATTTTTTTAATTATTTCAAAGGATTTTTCAAAAGGAAAGCTACTGTCAGAAAGGTTTATGAAAAAAAAACTTATGCAAATACTTCAAAAGAATCTGTCGATCAGAAAAAAATAGATCTGATTCTGGATAAAATTAGTAAGTCAGGTTATGATAGTCTTACAAAAAAAGAAAAAGAAACCCTTTTCAAAGCTGGTCAAAATTGAGTTGTATGTTTTTTAAAGGAGGGTATTTCAAAAAATCATTATTTGTAATAAATATTTTAAATTCTTTTTTAATATTAATTTGCTTTGTTTTAAGCCGTTATTATCATCCTGTTTTTTCAGTAATTTCATTTTTAACTTTTTTATTTCCAATTTTATTTTTTGTTAATATCTGTTTTTTTGTTTATTGGGCTATAAAAATTGATTTAAGAGCCATTTTGCCTCTTTTTGTTTTTATTGGATTTTTTTTCTCTTCTTATGATTTTTATAAAATTGGAGAAAAGTTTAATAATAATCCTGATGGTTTTCAAGTAATGAGTTTTAATGCTAGATTATTTAATCATTATAATTGGATTAAAAAAGACAGTATACCAGAGAATATTGAACGGTTTTTAAGTTTGGAAAACCCTGATATTTTATCCATTCAAGAGTATCATGAGGATTATCAATATTTGTTAAAACATTATAAAAATAAGTATGTTTATTTATCAGGAAATAAAGTAGGTCAATCGATCCACACTAATAATAAGATAATTAAAAAGGGTTTACTTAAGTTTGAAGAATCAAGCAATAATGCAATTTTTGTAGATTTAATTATAGGAAAAGACACTCTTAGGGTGTATAATGCGCATTTTGAATCTTTTAGAGTGGACGTTCAAAGTTTGAAAGCGGATGTAATAACTTTTAAAAAAGTAATTAGTAAAATTAAAAAAGCGTATCTAGTTCAAAAAAAACAATCTGAGGTTTTAATAAATCATATTTTAAAATCCCCTTATAAGACAATCTTAACTGTCGACTTAAACAACACTGAGCATTCATATGTTTATAATGAAATCAAAAGGGAGTTAAATGATGTTTTTAGTTTAATTGGAAACGGATTTGGTTCAACTTATGACTTTGAATTCTTGCCAATTAGAATCGATTATATATTTATTTCCAAGTCTATTTCTGCTAATAATTTTAAAATTTTTGACAAAAAAATATCTGATCATAAGCCAATTAGTACTTTTTTAAAAATTTAAACTAAAGGTTATTATATTAGAATTTAATATACTGGATATGAGAATTTTACAATTTAAAAAAACTAAAGCAACAATCACCGTATTTTCTTGTTTCTGTGTAGTTTTTAATATTTTGTAGATCAGTTTTTTTAGAATGTTCTATTATTAGTAAACCATCACTATTTAATATTTTTTTTTCAATTACCAATAGAATTATTTTTTCATATTTCAAGTACTCGAAATTGTATGGAGGATCAGCAAAAATGATGTCATAAATTAAATCATTATTATTCAAAAATTTACAAACATCTGATTTTATTAATTTAAAATTCAAGGAAAGTTTGTCACAGTTGGATTTTATAAAGTTAATACACTTTTGATTTAAATCTACACAAGTAATCTTTGATACACCTCTAGACGAAAATTCATAGCTTATATTCCCTGTTCCAGAGAATAAATCTAGTATTGATAATTCAGCTAAATTATATTTATTGCCAATTATATTAAATAAAGCTTCTTTAGCTTTATCGGTTGTTGGTCTGACTGGAAGATTTTTGGGAGCTTGAATTTTTCTTCCCTTATTTTTTCCTGAAATTATCCTCATATTAATAGATAATCAATATTAGAAATGTTTTCTATATTTTTAGTTTTTTTAGAATTTTTATATTTAATAATATCAATATTTTTAATAAATTTTGAAAGTAATTTAAAGGTGTCACTTTTATCATTTATATCTCCTAATAACAATAATTTGGTTTTTGTGTTATTTATTTTATTTTGCTCCATAACTAATAGTGTAAAATAAAGTATATCTTCTTTCTCTTTAAACTCAAAATTATTATAATATTGAAGTTTTTTATTTTTAAAAATTAAAATTTGAAGATAGTTTAACTGAACATTTGCATATATAGATGAGTCTTTGTAAGTATTATATTTTAATAATTTTTTTATCAAAATTGTAGAAAAGTGATAGTAATGAAAAGACCCAAACTTTTCAATTAAATAATTATTAACGTTGACAAATGGAAGGAAAACATTTACAGCTCCAATCTCTTCAATTAAATCATTGGCAGCGAAATCATTTTTTAAGAGTTTAGAATTGAATTTTAGGTATTCTAAGCTTAATTTTTCATCAAATAGATTTTTTGGAACTAACGTGGACAATTTATTGAAGACTATTAACTTTACACTGATAACACAAGAAATATTAATTTCGGATTCATTAATAATTTCATCTAATTTTTTTAAGAGCTTCTTTGGAGATAACTTTTCTTTAAATTCTTTTTGAACGTATTCAACAATATTCCCTGTTGAATCGGATAATATAAGATCAATAATGTTGGAACCTAGCTTTATTATAAGGTTTGTACTGGGCTCTATTTTAGTTTCTAGCGATTGCATCATAGGTTGTTGGCCAATTTCCATTGGTATTAACCTCTATCATAGATCCAAGAACTAGTGAAGGACCATTAACACCATCTACAGACATCAATCCTTTCTCTTGTTTTAAAAGATCTTTATTTTGATCCCATAAAACAATGTCTTTGGAAACACTTACCTCAAATACAGGTACATCATAGTCTCCTTTTTTAATAATATCAGACTTAATTGTAAAAAAACTAACTCCATTAGGGCCTTCAATCGGAACTTCAGCCATATTTTTATACCTGTTGGAACTTCCAAACAAAGAATCTTTTACTGAAGCAAAACCTAAGGTGTCAATTACTACAACTTCTCTTAACATGTCAATTCTGTAAGTCCTGTCGTATTCTAAAAAACTTGAATCTCTTTTTTGGATTAATGTGTATTCAGCATTTTCAACAAAATTAATTAAACTGTCAAAATTATTTGAATAAATACCATTAACACTTTTAAAAGCTATTTGAGCATTACGAATATCTTTTAACCTGTCAATTACTTTTAAATACCTCTCTTTTTTAACTTTATTAAATTCAATAGGGGCAGAAATCGCAGAAACATTTAAATAAATTAATAACACTGCCAATATCCAAAGACTTCCAGTGATAATTTTGCTGTTTTTTAATATAAACTTCATTGTATAATTAATTATATTTAAACAAAACTACAATTTTTTTTTATTCTTAAAAACCATTAAAAATTTAAGGATTATTTTAATTAAAATATATATGAATTCATTAGAATTTCACAAATTACTTTTAAAAAAATTTAAACTAAAACCTACAAGGGATCAATCTTTTGCTATTCAGAGTTTAAGCGAATTTTTATTTAATAATGAAAATGCTAATATATTTTTATTAAAAGGATATGCTGGAACAGGTAAAACTACATTAATGAGAACTTTAGTAGAAAATTTACATCACAATAAGATGAGTTTTTGTTTATTGGCTCCAACAGGAAGAGCAGCTAAAGTTTTGTCAAAATATACTGAAAAAAAAACTTCAACAATTCATAAAAAAATTTATTATTCTAAAGTTGATAAATCAGGAAATTTTAAGTTTAATTTGAAAACCAATAAGATAAAAAATAGTGTTTTTATTATTGATGAAGCTTCAATGATATCAGATTTTTCTAGTTCAAATGATCTTTTTAAAAAAAATTCTTTTTTAAAGGATATAATTGATTTTATAGATTTTAAAACTAATTCAAAATTAATTTTTATTGGTGATACGGCTCAATTACCGCCTGTTAATCAAACTATTAGCCCTGCCCTTAATTCAGATTTCCTTAAAAATTCATATAATTTAAAAATTAATGAATATGAAATTATTGATGTGGTGAGGCAGACAGAAGAATCAGGAATCCTTTATAATGCAACAGAAATTAGAAATTGCATTATAAACAATGAATTAAATTTTAAATTCAAAAAATTTAATGATATAATTTCTCTTCTGGACGGATTTGAAATACAGGAATCAATAGAAAAAAGTTTTAACGAAATGGGAAGAGATAATTCTATTATAATTGTAAGGTCTAACAAACGTGCAAATCAGTATAACCAGCAGATAAGAAAAACTATTTTATCACATGACCACAAAGTGTGTACTGGTGATCTTTTAATGATAACAAAAAACAATTATTTTTGGACTTCATCTGGTTCTGAAATACCTTTTCTTGCAAACGGAGATATTGTAGAAATTTTAGAAATTCACAGGATAAGAGAATTGTATGGATTTGAATTTGCTGAAGTTAGAATTAAAATGGTAGACTATATAAATCAGCCACCATTTGATACAATTATTATTCTTAACACATTAAACTCTGATTCACCTTCTCTTTCATATGATCAGTCAAACCTTTTATACCAAGAAGTTCAGAAAGATTATTTAAATATAAAGTCTAAATATAAAAGATTTTTAAAAACTAAGGAAAATCCTTTTTTTAACGCACTTCACGTTAAGTTTTCTTACGCGATTACTTGTCATAAAGCACAAGGAGGACAATGGCCTGTAGTATTTATTGAAAAACCTTATTTGAAGGATGGGCCCAACATTGAGTATATGAGATGGCTTTATACTGCTATTACGAGAGCTGAGACTAAACTTTTTTTAATTGGTTTTTAATAAAAAATATAACTGTATTTTTATAAAAAAATAAATAATGAAGATTGTAGCAATGATCCCGGCAAGATATAACTCAGAAAGATTACCTGGAAAACTTATGATGGATTTAGGGGGAGTTCCTGTTATTTTAAGAACATATAATAGTGCAAAAAAATCTGGACTTTTTGACGAAGTATATGTAATTACAGATTCTAAAGTAATTTTTGAATTAATTAAAAAAAATAGTGGAATAGCTCTTGTGAGCTCCATAAAACATGATTGTGGATCTGATAGAATCGCTGAATTTGTAAATAATATTG
>TARA_B100001093_G_scaffold273194_1_pt1 | contig 19981 bp, 25 predicted proteins | sample TARA_B100001093 | Tara Oceans TARA_B100001093 (sample SAMEA2623116) | marine metagenome | biome: marine biome (ENVO:00000447); feature: surface water layer (ENVO:00002042); material: "saline water (ENVO:00002010), including plankton (ENVO:xxxxxxxx)" | depth 5 m
GGAAAACAGAATTGTTGGTCCTATATCTGATGAATTTGCAGTATCGCAGATCATCCGTAATGGCCAGACAGCAACTGCATTTACCGTGGATGCTCTTGGAAACCCCAAGAACCACGGTTTCTCTGTGGGTGTGGCAGTTAACATCTCTGGTGTTACTGGTCCTACTGATCAGGATGCTCTCCTTTATAACGGATCATTCCTAGTTACCTCAGCACAGGGTAACCAATTTACTTACCAGTTGTCTTCCGAGCCATCAGGTAATGCACTAGGTAGCAACATCCTAGTTAAGGTCGAGATTGATACAGTTGACTCTGCATCACCATATGTCTTCAACTGCTCATTAAGATCAGTATGGGGTATCAATGGTATGGCTGCTGATGGTAGTCAAGCAACTGGTTTCAAATCGATGGTTGTTGCCCAGTTTACAGGTATATCGCTACAGAAAGATGACAGAGCGTTCGTACTTTACAACCAAACTACTGGAGCATATGAAGCTCAAGCTGCGGGCTCTGGTGCTCACATTAATGGACTCGCCAAATACCGAAAAGGGTGGCGACACAGACATATATTCGCAGCAAATGACGCATTCATCCAAGTCGTTTCCGTCTTCGCAGTTGGATTCGGAGATCATTTCTTCGCTGACTCAGGAGGAGATCTCTCGATTACCAACTCGAACTCAAACTTTGGTAACACTTCTCTTAGGTCTAAAGGATTTAAGAGTGCGTCATTCACGAAAGACAAAGCTGGACAGTTAACTCATGTTATACCACCTAAGTCTTTAGATGATGTTTCTGAAATATCAGTTAACTGGATTACTGTTGATATTACTAAGACACGAAGTGTTGCAGACCCAACGAAACTATACTTATATGGATATACTGTAGAGACAGGTAAACCACCAAGTAAGGTTCAGGGTTATACTGTGGGTGCTAGACGTGATGACGTTAATACTCCAGATAGACTCTACGTTCTCTTGATCGCTTCTGGTGCTAGTGAACCTACTACACACTATGCAGATGTATCACCTAGTGGTAGCACAGTAACAGGTACTAGTGCTGGTGATGATGAGTCACCACTCAAGTGGGATAGTACTAATGGGCAGTGGTATTTACAGGTAGATGGTACTGCTAATACCATATACACTACACTACAAGCAAACAGTATCTACCAGAACTTAGGATTCACACCAACAACATTTATCAGAAGGGTACCCGATGCACGTAACTTGGTTGATAGGGTTTACAGGTACCGCTATGTATTGGACAAAGATGCATTCCCCGTTCCTAGACCACCTATTACAGGTTATGTCATACAACCCCGCAGTAGTGAGACAAATAGTCCAGCATACAGTAAAACCTATTACATATATGCTGTAGAGACACATCAAGTATTTGTTAAGGGTGTTACCGACGGTATATATTATTTGACGTTACTTAATGCTAGTGTATCTCCATCAACATCTAACTTCAATGACTTTGCATTCTCGCAACCAGTTGTTGATCTATATCCTGCATTTGATAGAGACAACCCAGTAGCAGATCCAGCAGCAGCAGTTTGTATTGCAAGCAATGAAACTCTTGGTGTTATTACTACTACTGATGGTGCATCTCCTACTCCTAATGAGGATAAGCAGAGATCTCTTACTAAAGAAACCTCACAGTTTATTTTACTAGAGTCTGAAAATAACCTAGGATATAATACTACCAGTAACGTATTGAATAATATTAGTGTTACTGCAAGACTAGGTGATGCTGAAGAAAGAAAGATTGCACTCAAACTAAATGCTGATAACTCAGTGCAACCTATACTCTGCGAGTTGAGACGTTACTCAATTCTAAGAGCATCAGGTCACACGTTTGAGTATCTTGGATTTGGTCCAGGTAACTATTCAACTGCATTCCCATCTACACAGGTGGAAGTGCTCACTCCTGCCCAAGTTAGACTATCACAGTCACTTAAGGAAGGTGCAGGTGTTGCATACTACTCTGGTGTTAACAGTGATGGTGAGTTATTTGTTGGTAACCAGGTTATTAACCCAGTTACAGGTCAGATCACTAATGAAGATATTGCTCAACTTAATGTGTTGGGTGAGGAAGGTACCACTATTGAGACCTTCAGTGAGGTTGTGCTTACCGATAAACTAACAGTTATTGGTGGTGCATCTAACCAGTTAGAATCAGTATTCTCTGGTCCTGTCACATTCCAGAAGAAGATGACAGCACAAGAGTTACAGACTCTAAACTTTACATTATCTAATGATGATGGTACTTATTTGAAGAAGACATTCCTTGCTGAGGATGATGGTACTGGTAATCCTACTGTGGTTGCTGGTACTGCATATAATAGTGGGGATATAGCATATAATGTAGATTGGACTCCAGGTACATACTTGGGATGGATCTATGATAATGGTGATTGGTATAAGTTTGGTCTAAGTGATACTGCACCTATTACCTCTAACAGGTACTCAGGTGTCACTCATTATGGTATTGGTGAAGCACCAGACGCTGCTAATAGAATGAAGATCTCTGGTAATGTGAAAGTTACTGGTGATATTGATGTAACTGGTAAGTATGGTTGTGCTGATAAGTATGCTCTCGCAACGGGTGTTAGCTTAGGAAATAATGGTACAATGTATGCTGGTAATGGAGTAACAACTGCGTTTGCAATTTCTCCAGGTCATACTCCATATTCTGTAATGGTATTCTTAAATGGTGTTTGTCAGGTACCTGGCGTTGATTACACCGTTACTGGTAATGCTGTAGATTTCTCCATCTCGACTACTCCTGCGACTGGTGATAATGTGCAGATACGTGAGTTAGTTATCTAAATAGTAATAACATTGAGGTAATCCATGTCCACCAAGATTATAGGAACCCAGATTGATCAAGCGACCAGAGCAATAATGACTGCTCTCTCGGTTACAGAGCAAATCAATCTACCTAGTCTAAACCAAACAGCAGTCAATGCTTTAGGCACACCTGCTTATGGTACTTTGGTGTACAATAGTACTGAAGATGCTGCCCAGATGTGGAAAGCAGACTCTGGTGGAGCACCAGGTTGGGCAAGTGTTGGAGGAGGTGGTCCTTCTATTGGTGAGAATAGCATCATCAGGACTAATGGTCCAACTATTTCTGAAAATTTATCAGTAGGTCCTACTGCCAATGCTGGTGCTGAGTTTACAAATGGTTTTAGTGCAGGTCCAATTACAATAGCAAATGGTTACACAGTAACTATTGAAAATGGAGCAACGTGGAACATACTTGGTGGTGATGATTATTCAACCTTTGAGGTTAATGACATCATTGCTAGTAATGGAATGATTCATAACCTTACATCTAAACGTAGAGAAGACGTAGTACATTCTGTTACTGATAATAGTACCGTAACCCACTCATTAAATAATGGTAGTGTACTTTGGATTACTAGGGAATCTGGAGGAGACTTTAGTCTTTATATAAATGATGTACCTAGTGGTACTGGTAATGTTTATCATTTAAAAGTCTTTATGGAAGAGGCAGGTGCTAATGATAGACCTACTACCATTTATATAAATGGTAACCGTCATGATGTACAGTGGGAGAATGGTGGTCTGAATGGATCAGATTACAAATATCATATGACATGGTTTGAGATATTTGATAAACCAAACCCCGAAGGTGGTTATAATGATGATGATAATTATATCGTATTTGGAACTGGCAACCGCTATCAACCATAAATAACATTATAGTAACCTACAGAATATGGCACAGTTAAACTTAGGAGCTATTAAAGATCTCGGAGGCATTGGTGGATTTACTTTCTCAAGTGGAGGTATAACTGCTAATGGTACTCTTAATGTACAAGACATTGAGATAACAGGAAGTGTTTCTGGATCTTCTAGTTACCTATTACCTAGTCCGTCTGGACATACAGATGAATATATTTCAACTAATGGATCATCATTGACATGGGGCAGTTTATCCTCTGCTTCTGGTGTAAGATCCATGCAAGTATGGACTAACAATGGTACTTGGTATAGACCTAGTGGTGTAAAAACTATCATGGTTACTGTTACTGGTGCAGGTGGTGGTGGATCAGGATATGGTGAAGGAGGGGGTGCTGGAGGTACAGCACAACGTCAGTTAGATGTTACTAATATTTCTTCAGTTAACGTATCTGTAGGAAACCCAGGTAGTGGTACTAGTTACTCTGGATGTGGAGGCAGTGGTAATACGTCCTCATTTGGTAGTTATTGTAATGCTTCTGGTGGAATTGGTGCTAACTGTTCTCAAAACAGAGCAGGAGGATATGGTGGTAACGGATCTGGTGGAACATTAAATGTATATGGTGGTGGTGGATATGGTCACGCATCTCACTATTCATATGGTAACCTTTCAAGGGCAGCATCTTATTGGGGTGGATCACAACCAAATAGTCATAACCAAAGCAGTTATGCCTATAACCATCAATCTCATTGTGCATGGGGATCAGGTGGATCTGGAGCACAGCATAGTTCTAGAGGAGCAGGTGGTCGTGATGGTGTGATAGTCGTCCATGAATTCTACGGCTAAATAATAACAAGGATACATTAACTCATGTCAAAACTTAAAGTATCAGCATTAAAAGACTTAACAGGAGCACAGGGATTCATGCTCGCTGGTGGTGGTATCACTGCGTCTACGACATTAACAGTATCTAACATTGTTGTTAATGGTGAGATTAAAACCCAAAGTACCTACTTCGTACCACCTGTAGGTGGACATTCAGGTAAAGCACTCAAATCTACGGGTAGTGCTTTTGAATGGTCTGGAGTGTCTGGTGGTGGTGGAATACGAAGTATGCAATCATGGACCAACAACGGTACATGGTATAGACCTACTGGTGTAACAACTATTATTGTTACAGTTGTAGGTGCTGGTGGCGGGGGATCTGGATTCTGCGAGTCAGGTGGTGCTGGTGGAATGTCAGAGCGAGTTATTGATGTTACTAACGTATCATCAGTTAACGTTAGTTGTGGAAATCCAGGTGGTGGTACAAACTACTCTGGATGTGGTGGTAACGGTAATACATCATCATTCGGATCATATTGCAATGCTTCTGGAGGAATTGGTGCTAACTGTTCCCAAAACAGATGCGGAGGATATGGTGGAAATGGTTCAGGTGGTAACCTAAATGTATATGGTGGTGGTGGAAATGGTCATGGATCTTACTGGTCATTTGGTAACCACACTGGTGGAACATCATTTATAGGAGGTAGTCAACCTTGTTCACATAACCAAAATAACTACGCATATAACCATCAATCTCATGCTGCATGGGGTGCTGGTGGAAATGGTACGAGACATGGATCTCGTGGTGCTGGTGGTCGTAATGGTTGCGTTATAGTTCAGGAGTTTTACGGATGAGCGTTCTTAAAGTTAATCACGTTAGTGATATAGCAGGTCTTGGAGGATTTACTTTCTCTAGTGGATCTATTACCTGTAATGGTACATTAAAAGTTGGTAACATAGCAATTAACGGTAGTATTTCAGGATCATCATCCTATATTATTCCGTCTATGAGTGGTCAGTCAGGAAAATTCCTGAGTAATAATGGATCATCACTCACATGGTCATCTACTATCGTAGCAGGTGGTGCTGGTACTGCTGGATTTACATCTATGCAAGTATGGACTAACAATGGTACTTGGTATAGACCTAGTGGAGTTACATCAATAAGAGTACAAGTAATTGGTGCAGGTGGTGGTGGATCAGGATGGCAAGAAGGTGGTGGATGTGGTGGATTCTCTGAACGTGTGATAGATGTAACTGGTACATCATCAGTTAACGTATCTGTAGGAAACCCAGGCAATGGTACTAGTTACTCTGGTTGTGGTGGTAATGGTAATACATCATCATTTGGATCATATTGCAACGCATCTGGTGGAATAGGTGCTAACTGTTCTCAGAATAGATGTGGAGGATATGGTGGAAATGGATCTGGAGGTAACTTCAATTCATATGGTGGAGGTGGTACTGGTTATGGTGACTGGTCTGCTTATGGTCATTGTGCTGGATCTCACTCCTATTATGGTGGATCACAACCATCATCCAATAACCAAGACAACTATGCGTATAACCACCAGTCCCATGCTGCATGGGGATCTGGAGGTACTGGTGCTAAACACAGCAATAGAGGAGCAGGTGGACGTGACGGTTGTGTTGTAGTATTTGAATATTCTGGTTAACTAAATAACTCTATCAGGAGGTTAAATTAAAATCATGGCTAAATGGGCTATTGTACAAAAAGAAAACGGTACACTTTCTGACTTCGTAGATGAAGCAGATAAGTTTGAAATATATGAAGGTGCTGACGCTAACTGTAAGTGGATGGAAGTACCTGACGACGCAAGCTTTGAGCATTTTATGTGCAATGGTGTAGTGATACATCATCATGAAACAGAAGATCTTAGAGATGAAGCAAATGTTGACAGACGTAATGCTTACGGTAGTATGACCGAGCAATTGGATATGCAGTATAAAGACCAAATCAATGGTACTACTACATGGAAGGATTTTGTTGCTAATGTTAAAGCAACTACGACTAAACCAAGCACTATTCCACCATTTGTAGAAGATCCTAAGAAGGTGCAACTCCAAGGACGTGCTGCATGGGATCCTTGGGTTGACAATTGGACACCACCATAATATAATAATACATAACCACGATATATTATGAAGTTTGTTGTTGTAGGTGGTGGCACTGCTGGATGGATGACTGCTGCTACGCTGATTAAGGCGTACCCAGAGTCATCCATTGTAGTGTACGAGGATACTAATACTCCCAGTGTGGGTGTAGGTGAGTCTACTACTCAATTTTTTAGGACTTGGATAAATTTTCTAGGTCTTAAAGATGAGGAATGGATGAAGGATTGTGATGCTACCTATAAATCATCAGTAATGTTTCATAACTTCCATGAGGTAGGTGATACACCTTGGCAGTATCCATTTGGTAGACCTAGGCAAGATTCATATAGATTAGATCATTGGTTTTATAAGCAATATAAGGAAGGTATAAATGGATCCAGATTGGCAGAAGACTATTGTGTATCTGCTCAATGTGCTGTACGTAATAAACTAGCAGTTGGTGACTATGCTAGTAAGCATCCTCTTCATTATGAATTAGATGTAAGTGCTGGATTTCATTTTAATGCTAGTAAGTTTGCAGATTGGTTGAGAGATAATTACTGCAAACCACGTGGTGTTAAACATGTTAAAAGAACTCTTAAGAGAAAACCGAAGGCAGATATAATATTTGATTGCACTGGATTCAAATCAATATTTAATGACTCTGAGTGGATAGACTATGACTATCTACCAAATAATAGTGCATGGGTAACACGTGTGCATTATGATGACAAGAATAAGCAGATTACACCATATACTAAATGCACTGCATTATCATCTGGTTGGGTATGGAATGTGCCAACGTGGAATACTATTGGTACTGGATATGTATTCTGTGATAAGTTTATTTCGCCAGAGGATGCTCGTAAAGAGTTTAGAGATCATCTAACAGAGAATGTACAAAATGATTGTGGAGTATATGGTGATAATATGTTCCGTCTTATTAAATTTAAGACAGGACGTAAGAAGGAGATATGGAAGGATAATGTAGTATCAATTGGATTATCTGCTGGTTTCATTGAACCATTAGAATCTAATGGGTTATTATCCATACATGATTTTATATTGACATTTGTACGTGTATATAGTAGTAATACACAATTCATAAGAGATACATTTAATAGTCATTGTGCACATAGATTTGATGCATTCGCATCATTTGTTGGTATGCACTATGCATTATCTAAACGTGATGATAGTCCTTACTGGAAACATATTCAGAATATTAAATACCCACGTATACATGCATTTGAAGATGCACAGAATGCAATAACTGAGCATCCTGGTAACTTTGGTGCTAATATATCATGGGATAGATCAGATCTTGAAGCATTATGGTATGTAATGGCAGGACATCAAGTAAATCCATTTGCTATATCAGTATGTGAGGAGATTGATTTATTTAATAGAGGTGATTCACCAATAGTGATGGATGATCTTACATGGGATGATGATGAGTTTGATAAGATGCCTACTCAATATGAATATCTAAGAGACAAGATTTATGAAGATTGAATCAGTATGTATTGTAGGTGGTGGTAGTGCAGGTTGGATGACTGCTGCTCTATTATCTAAAGAGACAGACATGGAAATATGTCTGATAGAATCTGCTAATCAGAAACCTATAGGTGTAGGTGAATCAACTATTCAGCATATCAATAGATACTTACAACGGATAGGCATTAAAGATAAGGATTGGATGCCTCATTGTAATGCAACTTACAAAGCAGCGATAGCATTTAAAGATTTTAGGCAGAAAGATACTGAGAGATTCTATTATCCTTTTGCTGGACTTGAACTCCCACCTTGGAATCAACACTTTAAAGATGAAGAGGAGATGTTATTGAGGTGGCAAGAGTTGAGATGTATGTATCCTGATTTATATCCACCTGAAGAGTTTTCTTTCTTTATTAATAAGCAAACTAACTTAGCACATCATAATATAATGTGTGATAGTATACCTGACACAGGTTTTAATATAGATGATCATATAGCATATCATTTCAATGCTGATAAATTTGGTGAGTGGTTAGCACATAACATTGCACTACCTAATGGTGTGGCACATGCTCTAGGTGATGTTAATAACGTTATTAAAACACCTGATGGTAATATATCTGCTATTACTACAGTTGATGGTCAATGTATTAGTGCCGATCTATTTGTTGATTGCACAGGATTTAAGTCATTACTTCTTGAGCAACATATGGGTCAGAAGTTTATATCATTTGAAGATCAATTATTTAATGATAGTGCAATAGTAACCCATGTTGACTATCGTGATAAGGTTAAGCAAATGAAACCATACACTGACTGTGTTGCATTAAAACACGGTTGGGTGTATAATATACCACAGTGGGATAGTATTGGTGCTGGATATGTTTATTCAAGTAAATATATCAATGAGTGTGAGGCAGAGATAGAGTTTAAAGAATTTCTTGATACTGAATATACTCCAACTGCCCAAAATTGCCCATTTAATAGTATAAAAATAAAGCATGGTAAACATGAAAGAGGATGGGTTAACAATGTTGTAGCAGTTGGATTATCATATGCATTCTTAGAACCATTAGAATCTACTGGTCTTATGACTACACATGAATGTGTACAATTCTTAGGAGATGCATTGACACGTCGTGATGGATATGTTTCTAGAATTGATAGAGATGTATATAATCACGCATCAGACTCAATGATAGACAAACTTAAGAATTTTATTGTGATACATTATAATCTTACTCAACGTGATGATACACAATATTGGAGAGATTGTGCAGAAAAGGTAGAAGTAAATCTTGAATCAATGGGAGATGTATATAGTGGTTATGATGATTATGTTAAATTACTAGATGCTATAGGAGTGAGAGGTGTTAATGATATGTCTGATGGTCAACTCTACATAGTTAATGGTATGGGTGTTGGATTCCTATCAAAGGGTATATTTAATGAGAGATCAACTCAAGAGATAAAGGATGCAATTACTGAAACCCATGAGTTATATCAACGTGATAAAGAAGATAGAATGCAATGGGTTAATCAACAACAGTCACATTATGAATACTTAAAGGATAACATCTATGTTTAATATATTTAAAAAGAAGAAGAAGTGGGTTAGATTCTATTCGTTAACACCTGGAGTTAAAGATCTACAACCTTGGATACCTGCTGTTAAGTTAAAAAGAAAATGGCAGATAGATGCTATTAAGAAACATAGTACCAAAGAGAATAAATGTCCTGTCCTAAAATTAAATAGGGTGTGGGATTACTATCAGAATAGATTACAGGGTGGTGGTGAAGATGAGAAGATTGAAGGTTTATTTGCACATGCAGCAACATGTCCAGCACTATCAGATCTTTTTAGAAGTGGATGGGTGATGACAGCACCAGCAGATATATTAATTAAGATCGATAAAGATGCTGGTAATTTTAAATGGATTGTGTTATCTGATGTCAATCAAGGTAATGAATTTGTTAAAGCACACGTACCAGAGCAAACTGATGGTATGAGAGAATTGGTTAATCAACAGAAAGATGTATTAGATACTACTATTAAATTAGAATTACCTTGGAGGGTGCAAGCACACCCTGATATAGTATTTTTACAAATACCAGTACCCTATTGGGATGAGGATAGATTTACTATCCCTACTGGTATTGTAGATACCTCGTATTCATATGAGGTTAATCTTCAAATGTTTTGGCATAAGATAGATGATGATGCTCATTTGATCAAAGCAGGTACCCCATTATGTCAGTGGATACCAATGGAGAGGAAATGCCTTGACAATAATCAATTTGATGTTATTATAGAGGATGCTAATCAGCATGATATTGATAATAATACGGTAATGGATTATGCTAGGTATATGAATTTCATTCAAGATACAACTTTAAAAGGAAGAATTGAAAATAATAAACATATTCTTTCGCTAAATAAAAACAACGAGAGGTTTAATTAATGACTGATTCACAATCACAGGGTGTATTTGAAAATCCTGATGTAGTTGGTGACATACCAAAACCAGATAAGAATTCTGAACAAGATGTAGAAGAAGTAAATATTGCTGCTAAAGCAGGTGTATTGACTGAGGATGAAAAGTTAGAGAAGTTTGGAATAGTTCCAGAAGGCACTATTATATCATTTGATCAGTTAGTGCAGAACTTCCTACAACAGTATGAAGATGCCAAGAAGGAGTATAGGAAGTTGCAAGAAGCATTAGATAATATGCATTATACTTCATCTATCACTAAGATATCATTACAGGAGTTGCAGACTAAGAAAGATCTTCTTAATAAGTTAGCAGGTGCAGTTGAAGCATTATCATTATATAAGAAGTATGTAGATCCGACTTGCACTGATAGAGAGTTTGAATTTGAAGATGAAGACTGAGTTATTATTTCCAACACCTATATGGGTAGAAGATAATTGTAATATTGAGTTAGATCCTATCTCTGAGTTTGCATACAAAGTAAAGGGAGAAGATAAGGAAGGAAGAAGATCATCTAATGCAGGTGGTGGTTGGCAGTCACATGACTTTAGACCTGACTGGATACCAAATACACCATTAAAAGCAGTACATGATCGTATTATGCTGATGGCATATGGATGTGCTGATGACTTTGGATTTAAGGATTATCGATTAAGCATGTCAAACATGTGGATCAATATCAATAGTCGAGGTGCATATAATCATATGCATATTCATGGTGGTAGTATATTTTCTGGTGTGTTCTATGTTAAGGTACCTACCTGTTGTTGTGGTGAATTGAAATTCTTAAGACCTCTGGAATTTCAAGCAATGAAAGAATACTGGGGATGTAATGAAAATTTTGATAGGTATGATAAAGATTATAATAATCTAGATCATTTTATACCACCAGAGAATAATAAGTTAGTGATGTTTCCATCTTGGATGCAGCACAGTGTTGATGCAAATGCTAGTGACCATGATAGAATTTCAATATCATTTAATATCTTTATTTTTAGTGAGCATTATATAAATGAAGTTTATCCAAAAGGAGAATTTGTTAACCCCCTCGTATCTTAAGAGATTAAATAAGTTAACATCTGGTATGAATGGATTTCCTTGGTATTTTATATCAGAGGATATTAGTTATCAGACTAATAAAGACATTAAGTTTGGGAATGTGGAGTTATTAGATATACCTGATGAGCAGAAGTCAATAGGATTTGTACATGTATTACTAGATCAGGGAGGTGTAGAGAGTCCTTGGTTGCCACATTTTGCCCCATTAATGGATAGTATTGCTGATGTATTTCCACATCCTATTGAGTTCTTTAGGGTTAGGTTAGCATTAACAGTGCATGATGGTAAGGATGTAATGGATCATAATGGTCCACATACTGACCATGAGTCAGATCACTATGCAGCATTATTTTATTTTAATACTACCAGTGGACCTACTACATTCTTTGAAGAGTATGATGATCCTAAGAAAGGTAATGTGGAAGATAGATGGTGGAAAGCAACCACTCAAGAGTATCATCCAATTAAGAGAGTTGAACCAGTAGCAAATAGGTTATTTGTATTTGATGGTCATCAATTCCATGCATCCGCTAATCCAAATCCAGTGGATAAGTACCGTGTAGTATGTAATTTTAATTTTAGGTGTGAGCATGATCTTTTCAACACTTGATAAAGATTGGAATCGTGATGATACCCCACAGGTATTTGAGGGTCTTATTGATGATCCTTATAAGTTTGCAACATGGGATGAGGTTGAGTATTGTTTAAACTTTCCTTGTTTTTATGATCTAGAATTTTTACATAAGTCTGAACCACAGACAATAGTATTTCCTAAGTATTCTCGTGCTTGGTCTAGAGATACTGAAGATGTATCATCTGTATTTGCTGCATGGGCACAGGGTCATGGATTGATTATTAATAATTTTGATAGAGGATTTAAAGATAAACAAATAATATTAGATGAGGTTGAGACTTGTTTTGAAGGTAGATCAGCAATGCATGTGTATGCTGGTTTAATGAAGACCAATTCCTTTAGAATACATGAAGACTACACAAGTAATTTTATTATACAAGTTGAAGGAGAGACAGACTGGACAGTATATAAGAATAAATGTGCTTGGGCAGTGAAGAGAGAGGATCGTCTAGTATTTCTTGATGGTGTGAATGCTGAGGGATTAGAGATAGCATTACAACATAGACTTAAACCAGGAGATATGTTATACATACCAGCAAGGTCATATCATCATGCAGCACCAGATTCTAAGAGATTATCTGTTAGTATACCATTAGAGCATAATGCAGTGGATATCAAACCAACTGATAGAGCATACTATAAATTAAAACTATGAAACCAATAGAAGTACATGATACTAATTTAGTATCTCAAGAGTTATTTGATGAGGTTGTCTTTCTACCTTATAGAATGTGTAGAACTGATGATGGTGCAACTAAAGATAATCCTGACGTTGATATAAAGAATAATTATTGGACACATCAATTATATAATTATAAACCTGCATCTGATCCTGAATATTTTAACAAAGCAGGTATAGGTGGGAGTGAGCATGGATTATATAAAGATGTAATGGCATTACTTGGTGCAATGGTACCGAATATGCCTGATCCTGCCCAAATGTATTCATCATATATTAATGTACTTAAGTTTGGTAATACACCAGGTATACATGTTGATTCACCTTGGTGGGTAGAAGATCAGAAGACAGTATTAGTATATCTAAATCCTGAGTGGGATCCATCATGGGGTGGAGAGACTATATTTTATAATCATAAAATGGATGCAACACGCATTGTTACACCTAAACCTGGTCGTGTAGTAATATTTGATGGTAGGATACCACACACAGGTAGACCACCAACACCAAAGTTTATGAGGAATCGTTATATACTTACATTTAAGTACATGGATCTTAAGATACGTGATGACCTATTTGATCAGTTTGAGTCTACTGGTAATCAGGATCAGACTGACGATGAACATGGACCAATACAGGATTTTGGGATACAAGGTGTGAATTCCAGGATAGTTAAAGGAATCGACTTGACATTCTAACTATGCATGATAATCTAATAAATAATTACTCAACGGAACGCTCAGGGGAAGGGTCTACCATGTTTTTATCAACTGCCATCTTAGATCACGATCAAAAAGAATTGCTTAAGAAAGCACTATTCTTTTATCAGAAGGATGCTTGTGAGCGTGATGGTGACGTATCAGATGATGATAAAGGATTAATTGAGTCAATAATTGACACACTGCACATGAAACATACATGAATCAACCTGAAGTACATCCCTTATTTTCTACTCCATTATATATTAATCACATAACTGATGAAGAGTTTAGTGTAGTTGCTAACTCAGTTATGAATACACCTTGTCCTAGTTTAAATACGTACAAGGGTAATGGTTATATGTCTGAGGATACTATATGGTTAGAGAATAATATTGCTGTAAAGAATATTGTTGATAAGTATCTAGAAGACTATGTACATAATGTTTTAGCAATATCTAAGAAACATTATATAGATCATTGTACATCATGGGTTAATCTACATAAACCAGGTGATATTGGACAGTCACACATACATTCTAACAGTATGTTTAGTGGTGTATTATATGTTAAATGTAATAAAGATACTGGACCTATAAGGTTTACATACTCAACAATGATACCAACCTTTACCTCATATCAGATAGAAGTTGACTTAGATGAGAATAACATCTATAATATGCGTGAAGCAGTAATACATCCTGGTAATAAGATGATACTATTATTCCCATCACATATGTCACATGATGTTGCACCAAACTCATCAACTATCGATAGGTATAGTATGGCATTTAATTATTTCTTGAAAGGTAAATTTGGTAATGGTGCTGAAAGTAGGTTATCATTAACATGACCATTCCCATACTATTATCGGAGGCAATACCATTGGAAATAAGAAACATTCTTAAGTCTTTGGAGAAAGGACAAAAGGTTAAATTGAAGGATGGTGAAGAGGGATTTATTGATTTTGTTTGTGAGCAGTATATTACTGTGGTAACAAATCGTTGGGAAGATAGTAATAGTATGCATGGATATAGAGAGACTAAGGTATGTGTATATCCCCATGATTGGGATGATATGTATATTGAAGCAGATCACTTCTATAATCATAAGAATTATAAAGGGGTGATTAGAGATCATCCAGGAAATGAAGACTTACCTAAAGATATAGCACCATGAGTGATGAATTTAGTATTGATATTGATAAGGCATTAGAGAATGCCAAGAACACTGATCACATAGGTTTTGATAACCCTAAACCTGATGGGTTGGAGTCAGTTAAACAGGCAGTTACTAACTGTATTGACTTAGCAGGTTTAGATAAGAAGTTGATGAGTAATATAGCAGATGGTGACTGGAATGAATACTACACACAAAATAGTGTGGGTAGACAGTCTAAGAAAATCGTGATAGAATATGACATATCCACTAAGGAATGACTTGAGAGACACTATACTATTTGGTGACTGTCGTAAGACATTACCACAATTTACTGAGAAGGCACGGATGTGCGTCACATCACCACCTTACTATGGTCTTAGAGACTATGGTGGAGAGGATAGTCAAATAGGTATGGAGCAGAGTCCAGAGGAGTATGTACAAGAGTTAGTTAAGACATTTAGATTAGTAAGAGATGTATTAACTGATGATGGCACACTGTGGTTGAATATTGGTGACTCATACTATAACTATCGTAGTGATGGTAATTATCCACAGCAGACAGTATCTAAGACTAGACAGGATCTACCAACTAAGACACCAGTAAGAGGTAATAAGTTAAAAGGATATAAATCAAAAGATTTAATAGGTATACCTTGGATGTTAGCATTTGCATTGAGAGCAGATGGATGGTATCTAAGGCAGGATATTATATGGCATAAACCTAATCCAATGCCTGAATCAGTCAAGGATAGATGCACTAAGGCACATGAGTATATCTTTCTATTGAGTAAGAGTAAGCAGTATTATTATGACAATGAAGCAATTAAAGAACCAGCAAAGGATTGGGGCACTAGAGATCGCACTAAAGGTAAGTATCATAATCCTGGCACTGGTTTATCCCCTCATTCAGGGTTAGAGAAATCATATGAGAAGAAGAATAAGAGATCAGTATGGACAGTAAATAAGAAACCATACAAGGGTGCACACTTCGCTACATATCCACGTGAGTTGATTGTGCCATGTATTAGAGCAGGAAGTGAGAAGGGTGATATAATATTAGATCCATTCATGGGTAGTGGTACAACTGCTATAACTGCAAAGGAGTTAGGTAGAGACTATATTGGATGTGAGTTGCATAAGGACTATGGTGACCTGATGAAGAAGAGACTGGGACTGTATGCCAGTTTACAAAGTGGTGGAATTGCTGATAATGATGACGTTCTGTGATATAATAGTACTATAGAATTAAATGTCCAATGAAACTACGTCCCCTTTCACATGATGAGATCGCTGCTGATCTCAAGCAGATCATTCCACTGGCATTAAATAATACCTCAGAGATTGTTGCTCAGTGTGTTAAACTAGCAAGTGCTGGTACTATGACACATTTGGGAGAATGGTTTGCACAGACAGTTGATAGGACTAAGTATGTTGCACCTATATTCAACATCCAATTAGGTATAGTTGCTAAACAATTAGGTGTAGATTATATTGAAGAGGAAGGCGTTGGTTATGATTGTATCGTAGAGAGTCATAAGGTAGAGAATAAACTATCTCTTGGTACCAAGTCACCTCATGCGTTTGCAACTGGTAACAATCACAGTAAAACTAAGGTTGATCTTGTTTTTTGCACAAAATTAGTATATAATGAGGACAATGGATTCAGTGACATACATGCAAGTTTAGTTGATCTATCAAAAAGGACTCTACCTAATATCACAAGGTGGAGAGATGAGCAGAAGAAAGATAAGAATGGTGAAGTAAAGAATAATAATGGATTCTCTACTCTTGAAGTAGCAAAGCATGATGCACATATTGTGACACCTGTATTTGGTGGCACAAGACCAGCAGTTAAATTTACATATCCTACATATGTCCCTTTCAATTAATAAAACATATCATCTCAACTGTATTGTAGGTATGGAGAGAATGGAGGAGGAGAGTGTTGACCTAGTGGTCACATCACCACCTTATGATGATCTTCGTACATATAATGATAGTAGTAAATGGGATCAACAAACATTCTATGCAGTAGCAGCACAATTAAATAGGGTGTTAAAACCTGGTGGTGTTATCATGTGGAATGTGAATGATGCCACAATAAATGGTAGTGAGTCTGGATCATCATTTCGACAGGCATTACATTTCATGGACTTAGGTCTACGACTACATGACACCATGATATATGAGAAGACTGGCACTGCATTTGCTAGTGGTATTAAGTCAGTGAGATATACTCAACAGTTTGAGTATTGTTTTATATTATCTAAGGGTAAACCCAAGACACATACATTATTATGTGATAAGAAGAATAAGTGGGCAGGTCATCAGTCATGGGGCAATGCACAAACAAGAGCGAAGGATGGATCAATCAAGGATCCTGGTAAGAAGAGTAAAGAGATTAAGGAGTGGGGTGTAAGGACTAATATATGGAAGATAAAGAATAGTGGAGGATTTGGACAGTCAAGTAAGAAAGCATACAAACATCCTGCTACTATGCCTGAAGAGTTAGCACGTGGACATATTAAGACATGGAGTGAAGTAAATGATTTAGTATTAGATCCATTCATGGGTAGTGGTACTACTGCTCAAGTGTCAATAGAAGAAAACAGAAACTTCATAGGATTTGAAATTGATGATACATACTATAATATGTGTTGTGATAGGGTTAAACCATTGCAAGACAATCTATTAACAAGACTAATTGAGGACATGGATCATTGTTAAGACAGAAGGTGTGGGTATCACCCATCAGTGAGCAATCAAAACTCACATACGTACAGTATCTCAACTCAAAGAATATTGTACACCTAGAGCACAAGAGAATAGATAAACTATTTCTATCATCAATTGATAACCCAGACTTCTGGTTTTGGATTAACATTGACAACGATATGAATTGGGAGTATAATATACTCAAATAATGCCCATTTTTGCCCAAAATTGCCACTATATTATGACACATCAAAATATTAAAATCACTGAGAATGAGCATCCAGCAGCGATACATCAACAAGATATAAATTCTTGTGTACATCACATACGTGATGCAGTTGTTGATTACTTAGAGAGTGACATACTCACACCAGGTGAGTTTGTTAGTGCTGTTAAACAAGCACTAGGTGATAGTTTAAATCATCACCAATCAAGAGCAAATTTGCTTAAAGATGCTGAGAAATTACTAACAAGTAATATAACTAATAATGCATTCCGTTTAGATGAGTTACAAGAATGAAAGAAGCAGACGAAGCAGCAGCAGCATTACGCAAACTTCAGGAAACAGCAGCAAAGTATGCTGATATTGAGTTAGGACCTGATGAACTAACTGCATCTATCAAGGATAGAATTAATGCAGCAGAAGATCTTAAAGCAATTCTGAAAAAAGCAACAGAAGCAAAGGCAATTAAGGACAGTAAATATCATCAGTGGCGAGCAAGTGATTGAAGTTATTGATAATTATTTTCCAGATTGGTTAGTTAAAAATGTTAGTCAAGACTTGGAATTATATCCAGTAACTTATACCAACTCATCTAACTTAAATGGATTTGAATATCCAACCACATTCTTTGGTAATACTTTGATGGTAGATGATAACTTCGTTGATAACAATAATTGGTGGTTTATTAATTACTTTAATCAATGTATTTACAATGATATATGTAAGAAATATAATATAAATCACTGCGTTAGAGTATTACTTAACGGACAAGTTTCTACATTAAATGGTACATTTCATCGTGATGCAGATAATAAAGAATATTTAAGTGTAATTTATATGGGTCACGGTACATCTGGAGACACCGTATTTGAGACAGAGAGAGTATCATTTAAGGAAGGACGGTTAGTTATATTTAATGCTAATACTTTGCACCGAGGTGATGCACCAACCGAGGGATATAGAGTCAGTTTAGGTGCAGTTTATCCACTATTTGACCCAACAAAATGACAACAACTACCCCAAATCAACACCCACTAAGTGATGTTTTAGAGGATAAGATTACCAATGAAACATATGGTTTATTCCCTACACCTATTAGTAAGTTTAGTTTACATAATCACACTGAACTTAAAACTCAAATACTAAATTGGATGGGTGATAGTGAAATATTACCTAAATCTGGTAGAGAAAGTATTACTCATAATGTCGTACAAGTGGGTAAAACTAATGCTTTGCTGAATGATTTACCTGATGTTGCTAATGCTTTTACACATGCAATTGCACAGCATAATGATAACTCAATGCACTATGATTGTAGTTTAGCAGTGAATGAATCATACTTAGAATTAGCAAATCAAGATGCAATTTATGCACCACATGAGGTGAGTAATTGTTTATATCATTCTATCTACTTAATTAACTTTGATGAGAAGAGTCATAGTTATTATAAATTCAGGAAATGTATAGGATCTAATCATTATCCTATTATGCAGATTAATAATAAACAATTAACACAATATAACATGACTGAAGCAACATTTAGTATGAAAGAAGGTGATATTATTACATTCCCATCTAATTTAACATTTGGATTTGATAGTAACCCTAGCAATGAAAGAATAACACTTAGTGCCAATATTGTGCCAGCATAGTTATGATTAACGATACACATGTTGAAGATCTATGGGATGACATGGACAGACTAAATGCAATTTATGAAGAGTTATTATGGCATCATAAAGATAAACTAGAGTTTATCCCTGATTATAAGAATAATGTTATTATTATCAACAATGTGAGTATGAATGGATCTCAATCTCAACCAACTTAGATTAATTAGGGGAATGTTATCCCTTAGAAGGTGTTATAAACCTTATGAAGATAGAGGTGATTGTAATACACCTAAAGGATCATTATGGGATGATGATATGGAAGATTTGCTCATTCAAGTAGAAGCAGAGATAAGTAGACAGTTCCCAAAGTGTCCACCTTGGTCACCATATGGGTCATTTTCGACTATAATAAAGAAGTCAAGCAAATTAAACGAGAAAATGACTAACAAAAATCTGACACAACAGGACTTCAGAATCATACAACTCGTAATGTCCAGTGCAGCAGCAATGGATATCGACACCAAATTAGTTGATGACGATGAATTCACATACGACCAATT
>TARA_B100001093_G_scaffold304023_1_pt1 | contig 19973 bp, 15 predicted proteins | sample TARA_B100001093 | Tara Oceans TARA_B100001093 (sample SAMEA2623116) | marine metagenome | biome: marine biome (ENVO:00000447); feature: surface water layer (ENVO:00002042); material: "saline water (ENVO:00002010), including plankton (ENVO:xxxxxxxx)" | depth 5 m
ACCCAAAGCAGTTGCTGAAAAAATTAAAAAATTTAAGCTTTTCGGCTATCATTAACTCTACAAAAGAATCTGCGATGAGTGTTCTTTTGTTTTAACCTTATCTATAATTTGTTCAATTTTTCCCTCTTCATCAATTATAAATGTAGTTCTAATAATACCCATATATTCATTGCCTCTAAATTTTTTCAATCCCCATACACCATAATCATTTATAATATCTTTATTTTCATCGCAACATAAATCAAAAGGAAATTTATATTTTTTAGAAAAATTGTTTTGAGATTTTTGGTTATCAGCAGAAACACCAAGAATTTCATATCCTCTTTTTTTAAATTCATTGTAATTTTCACCTAAGTTGCAGGCTTGAGCAGTACACCCTGGTGTATTGGCTCTTGGATAGAAAAAGATTACTACTTTTTTGCCTAAAAAATTAGATAATTTGATTATTTTCCCATCTTGATTTTTACATTCAATTGTAGGCGCTAAATCACCTAATTTCAATTTTTTCATATTTAATTATATTTACTACTAAAATTAATGTTTTGAAAAAAAGTGACAAAATTATTTATGTAATTAAAAAACTTGAGGAATTATATCCAACCGTTCCGGTTCCACTGAACCACAAGGATCCATACACACTTTTAGTTGCTGTTTTATTGTCTGCGCAATGTACTGATGAAAGAGTTAATCAAATAACTCCGAAACTTTTTAATCTAGCAGATAATCCTTTTGATATGGTAAAACTCAGTATTGAACAAATTAAAGAAATTATACGCCCTTGTGGTTTATCTCCAATGAAAAGTAAAGGAATACACGGACTTAGTGAGATTATTATTAAAAAACATGATGGAATTGTGCCAAAGTCATTCGTAGATTTAGAGAAAATGCCTAGTGTTGGTCATAAAACTGCAAGTGTAGTAATGTCACAAGCTTTTGGAATACCTGCTTTTCCCGTAGATACACATATTCACAGATTAATGTACAGATGGGGTTTAACTAACGGATCCAATGTAAAACAAACCGAAAAAGATGCTAAAAGACTTTTTCCAAGAGAAAAATGGAATAAATTACACCTTCAGATAATTTTCTATGGTAGAGAATATTGTCCAGCTAGAGGTTGGAAATTAGAAAATGATGAAATATCAAAAAAAATAGGGAGAAAATCTATTATAAATAAACTAATTTAAATCTAAAATAAAAGAACTTTTGTTGTAGTTAACAACAGTAATTGATTTTGAGTAGTTTAATATTTTTTGTATTGTTTCTTTTTTTGGATTCAGAATAAAATTCTGTTTATCAGTGTAGTTTTTTTGCATATGTAATGTTGTTTGATAAAACAACGAAAAAAAACTCAATATATTGCGTTAGTTTGTCAAAGAGATATTTTGTTTTTTAATGATATTTCTAAGGTTAATTAAGGCATATCTCATCCTGCCTAATGAAGTATTAATACTAACACCAGTTTTCTCAGAAATTTCTTTGAAACTCAATTCATTATAGTACCTATAAACTAATACTTCCTTTTGGTCATCTGGTAATAAATTAATTATTTTTTTTATCTCGATTAATATTTGATCCTTAATGAGTTTATTTTCAATATCAATTTCATTGTCTTTAAGAACAGAAAAAATATCAAAATCATTACTTGATTCAAATTTTGGAATTCTAGATTTTTTTCTAAAATGATCAATAACTAAATTATGAGCAATTCTCATAACCCATGAAACAAATTTTCCTTCTTCATTATAGTTTCCCAATTTTAATGTTCTTATAACTTTTATAAAGGTATCTTGGAAAATATCCTCTGTAAGATCCCTATCAAAGACTTTAGAATAAATAAAATTGTAAATACGTTGTTTATGTCTCTTAATAAGCATTTCAAGGGACCTTTCGTCACCCTGTATATAAGACTTGACTAAAAAAGAATCTGAAATAAGGTTTTTTTTCATAACATTACTTTAAAATAATTAACAGAAATTATCGGTTTATATTGTAATGTTATTTTATAGGCATTAATTTTAGTTATGGTAAATATACATTTTTAATAATAATTGATCAAAAATTATTTTTTTAAACTATTTGTTTATGAAATTAGCATAGTATTTGTTCTTAAAAAATTGTGAAAAATAAAAATCCAAAATTTATTGAAATTTCTGGTGCTGAAATGCATAATTTAAATTCAATAAACCTTAATCTCCCTAGGGAAAAACTAGTTGTTATTACTGGAGTATCGGGAAGTGGAAAATCATCCCTGGCATTTGATACAATTTATGCTGAAGGGCAAAGAAGGTATGTAGAGAGTCTCTCAAGCTATGCAAGGCAATTCCTTGAAAGATTAGAAAAGCCCAAAGTAAAAAAAATTACAGGGTTATCCCCTGCCATAGCTTTAGAGCAAAAAATTTCACTATCAAACCCAAGATCTACTGTTGGAACTAAATCTGAAATTTATGATTATTTAAAACTCCTTTTTTCAAGATATGGAAAAACATACTCACCAATAAGTAACAAAGAAGTTAAAAGAACTACAATTTCTAAAATTTCAGATTTTATAAAATCAAAAGAGTATGGGTCTAAATTATTATTAGTTGTCAAACTTGAGAGTATCAATGAGGAAAATATCGAGAAAAAACTCAAATCTCTTATCATACAAAATTACAATAGGTTATTAATTGATGATGATATTATTAAAATCAAAGATGTTGAAATAAAAAAAATTAATAATTATGATAGTATTTTCTTGGTAATTGACAGAATTATTGTAAACGAATCAAAAGAATTTTTAGATAGAGTTAATGATTCAATCTCCACAGCAATTTTTGAGGGAAAAGGAAAATGTATTATCAAGAATCTAAAATCAAAAGGATATGAACATTTTAATACTAATTTAGAGCTAGATGGAATAAAATTTATACAACCCTCTGTCAATTTTTTTAGTTTCAATAATCCCAGTGGTGCATGTAAAAAATGTGAAGGATATGGAGATATAGTGGGCATTGATGAAAGATTAGTAATTCCCAATTCCACATTATCATTATATGAAGGATGTGTTTTTCCTTGGAAAGGTAAAAAACTAGGCAAATATAAGTCCCTTTTTATAAAAAATGCATCAAAATTTGGATTCCCAATACATAAACCCTATTCACAATTATCAATTGCTAATAAAAAATTATTATGGGATGGAAATGATGAATTAATTGGGATTAATAATTTTTTTTCAAAACTTGAAAAGAAGTTATATAAAATACAAAATAGAGTTTTATTATCTAGATATAGAGGAAAAACAAGCTGTGATTCATGTTCAGGAAATAGATTACGAAAAGAAGCTGGTTATGTAAGGTTTTCTGGGAAAAATATTTTTGAATTAATTAATCTGCCATTAGATGAATTACTTTTATTTTTTAATAATCAAAATTTCAAAAATAGAATTTTAGATGAAATAATTGAAAGATTGAGTTGCTTGAATGATCTGGGGTTAGGCTACCTTACTTTAAATAGAAAATCTGGATCGCTTTCAGGTGGAGAAAGCCAAAGAATTAATCTAGCTGCTTGTATTGGAAGTAATTTAACCGGTTCATTATATATCTTAGATGAACCCAGTATAGGTCTACATCCTCAAGATACATTTAGTTTAATTAAAATTCTTCTAAAACTTAAAAATTTAGGAAATACAGTCATAATTGTTGAACATGATGAAGAAATAATAAGATCTGCTGATTTTATTGTTGACATTGGCCCATATGCAGGGTCCAACGGAGGTAATATCGTAGCAAGTGGATATTTTAATGACTTTATTAATCAAAACTCTCTAACAGCTAATTATATAAAAGGTAGTTTGAAAATTGTAATTCCAGATCAAATCAGAAAAGTAAATAAAAAAATAACTATTAGGGGAGCTAGAGAAAATAATCTTAAAAATATAAATTTAGATATTCCACTTTACTGTTTGGTTTCTGTAACAGGTGTATCTGGGTCTGGGAAAAGTACACTTCTAAATAAAATTATATATCCTGCTGTGTTAAATAATTTAAAAGATTTTTCTGTCAAACCAGGTGAATTTGACTCAATTGGAGGAGATATTGATGATATAAAATTTGTTGAATATATTAGTCAAAATGCTATTGGCAAGTCCTCTAGATCTAATCCAATAACCTACATCAAAGGTTATGATGAAATCAGAAAGGTATTTTCAGAAAATCGTGAAAGTAGAATAAGAGGATATAAACCAAAACATTTCTCATTCAATGTCGATGGCGGAAGATGTGAAAATTGTAAAGGTGAAGGAACAAATTTGATAGAAATGCAATTCATGCCAGATGTATCACTACCATGTGAAGAATGTAATGGTAAAAAATTTAAATCTGAAATTTTAGAAATAAAAGTGGATAATAAGAATATTCATGAAGTGTTAAATTTAACAGTTGATGAAGCCATTAAATATTTCAAAGAAATGAACAAAAATAAGATATTAGAAAAACTTAACATCCTTAAAAATGTTGGTTTGGGGTACGTAAAATTAGGTCAGAGTTCCTCTACTCTTTCTGGTGGAGAGGCTCAAAGAATAAAACTAGCTTTCTTTTTAAGTATGCGAAGCAAATCAAAAAATGGGCTTTTCCTTTTTGATGAACCAACTACAGGATTACATTTTGATGATATAAAAAAACTTCTAATATCTATTAATTCATTAGTTGATATGGGTAATTCTGTAATCGTAATTGAGCACAATATGGAATTGGTTAAATGCTCTGATCACATTATTGACCTTGGTCCAAAAGGAGGCAATAATGGAGGAAAAGTTTTATTCAGCGGAGAGATAAAAAAATATTTAAATAAAAAATCCCCTACTTCTAACTACTTAGAAAAAGTTTGTAAATAAAAGTTTGGCACATACTTTGTAATTTAGTTATTGGTTAGTTTAATTTATTGAATAGTTAGTATAAGCCCTGTTTCTTCCTAATAACAGGGCTTTACTTTTTTCATTTAAGTAAGCTCACAATTTTTTTTGTAAGAAATAAACTATCATACTTATCTGCCGAAAACTGCCCTGACTTTAAATCATTTTTCAGAAATTTCCCATAACAGTCTTTTAGATATTTTTTTAGTAATTCTTTTTTGTTTTGTGTGAAGTAATCACCACATTTTAACTCGTTCATTATTTGCTCGATTTCAGAATCTGATGGACCAATAGCAATAATAGGTCTTTTTGAATTTAAATAATTGAAAAACTTTCCAGGAATTACATACGACATCAAATTTTCAATAGACTCAACCATTAGCAATAACTGACTAGAGAATATGTATGAACGAGTATCTTTTTCTGGGATATATCTTTTGTAAGAGACACATTTGGCAAATTTTGAAATATTTAACCGCTTTTCGATTTTTTTGTCAATATTTCCTATTAACTGCAGCTTAAAGTGATCCTCAAAACCCTTTATATTAATACACATATTTTCTAATACTTCCCACAATATTTCTGGATTTCTGTCTGGATACAGTGATCCCACATGTGTTATTGTGAAATTTTTATCTAAATCATATTTTAAATTAGTTCTTTCATAACCATTAGTTATCTTAACAATATTACTACTGAATTTATTATAATAATTTTTTAATTTTTCTGAGGTAACAATAACTTTATTGGCATTTTGCAATACCATATTTCTAAATTTCAAATGTTTAGATCTTGTTTGAGATAAAAAATGGAACTTCGTATTACTATTTAACATAAGCCATGGGTCACGAAAGTCAGCAATCCAATTTATATCAAACTCTTTCTTTATATCCAAGCCGATTAAATGAATGCTATGTGGTGGACCTGTAGTAACAATTGTATCAATTTTATTTTTTTGAAGGTATGTGTTTAAAAATTTGACAGCTTTTTTTCTCCAAAATATTTTTAAATCTGGAATAAATAAATTTCCTCTTAGAAAAAAAAGAATTTTTTCAAAAAATGATTGATCACTGATTTGACTAATATTACCAGATCTAAATGAGTTAAAATAATTTTTGAAAGGGAGGAAATCAGAAATTTCAAATATAGGGTGACTAATCACATTGATCTTGGACGATATTTCATTTTCTAAAGAATTATCGATAATTGCATAGTTTGGTTCTTTGGGAATAAGAACATGGGGTTCAATATCAAAATTGGGTAAATTATTGGCAAATTTTAACCATCTCTGAACACCGGGACCTCCAGCAGGTGGCCAATAATAAGTTACAATTAAAACTTTTTTCAATTTCTTGATTTTATAAAAATTCCAACAATAAAAAGCAGTAAAAAACCAATAGATCCAAACAAGCTCACAGTAGAACCAGTTTTAATAACATCTGGATCAAAAACAAATTCTATTACATGTTCTCCCTTAGGAATCTCAATTGCTCTTAAAATGTAATTTACTTGAAAATGATCAATTGGATTTCCATTAATTAATGACACCCAACCATGTGGATAATAGAGTTCTGAGAATACTACTAGACCTTCTTCATCAGTATTGGCCTTATATTTTAAATAATTAGGTTTTTTGTCAACAAGTTCAATATTATAATTTGTGTTATTATAATTACTGTCTTCAATTTTTTGTGATACAGATGAATTCATGTATTCCAAGGCAGATAATGATAAAATTTCTTCATTATCATTTTTTACATTTATATTCTCTTTAACGAACCATGCACTTCCTGAGGTAACATCATTAGTAAATATTTTAGCACCAATGGAATCATTATACACAATATATTTGGTGTTTAACATACTTAATACGTTAAGATTGTTTTTGGAAAGATAAAAATCAATTACCTCTTGATATCTTCCTAGTTTTGCAGCATGGTATCCAAGAACAGAGTTGAAAAAATAATTTGGTTTTGTAGAACTAGTTGTCAAATCTAAAATTCTAAAATCAGATTGATCTTTATTTATTTCATTATATACTACATCCATTTTATAAGGAGAATCAACATTTTTTTTATCTGTAAAATTACTTTCATTAAGATATACTTTAGAAAAGCTAATCAAATCAAATAATATAATGATAGCTAATAAAATGATTGAAGAGTTTTTTGAGAGCTTATTTTTTATAAAGAAAAACAGGATCAAACTGCATATTAGCACGTATAAGAAAGTTCTTGTAAGCTGAGAAGAATATATAGATTTCCTATCTTCAATCAATACTGAAATAATTTCTTGTCCTAACATTTGATCAGAGACTCCAGAAAAATTTAAACTGTACATCATTGCTAGTAAAACCAATAATATTGAGATAAAAAAAATAAACGTATGTGTTAATGCTTTAAGTTTTTTCTTATTTGAAATATCTGAATCAAAAAGTTGTTGTAACCCAAAAATTGACAAAATAGGTATGCATAGTTCAAGTATAACCTGAATAGATGCTACAGCGCGAAATTTATTGTAAAAAGGAACATTATTAATAAAAAATTCAGTTAAGAAATTCAAGTTTTTTCCATAGGACAGCATAAGAGATAAGAAAATAGCCGAAAGAATCCATACGAGATGCTTTCCACGATATAAAAAAACAGAAAATACGAAAAGAAAAAATACAGCAATTCCAATATACGCAGGTGCTTCTACAAATGGTTGATCCCCCCAATAGGTAGGTGAGTTTTTAACAATATTTAGTGCATCTATATTGTTGTATCCATTGGCAACTAAAAACTTATAAAATGAAGAGCTTTTATCTAATTCTTCAGACGATCCTCCACCAACTATTCGAGGTATAAATAAATTAAAGGTTTCAAAAAATCCATAGCTCCATTGTGTTATATAATCGAAGTCTAAACCTGATGAAATTTCTTTTGTTGATCCGTCAGGATTAATAGTCAAAGTGGATGCATTTCCCCTTGTGGAATATTTTGTGTATTCATAAGTAGCTAAAAGATTAGATGCATTCATAAGTAAAGCTAATATTGAGGAAACAAATACTATAGCTATTGAATTGAGAATATGTTTATAATCTCTATTTAGTAAGTTTTTATACAAAAACCAGATTCCCAAAACACTTATCAATAGCATCAAATAATAGGTCATTTGAAAATGATTGGATGTTATTTGAAGCCCCAGAAAAAAAGTTGTAATTAAAAAACCTAAAAAATATTTTTTTCTTATTACGTAAATAAAGCCAGATAAAACAAATGGCATGTATGCAATTGCATGGGCTTTGGCATTATGTCCTGCACCTATTATTATCAATAGGTAGGTTGATAAACCAAAAGAAAGAGCCCCCAGAATTGCTAGCCTATACTCTATTTTTAGACTGAACATTAGCACATAGAATCCTAAAAAATATAAAAATAAATAATCCGCTGGTCTTGGGAGAAATCTGATTAATAAATCAGCTTCTTTAATATAATTATTCTCATATTTTGCTCCGAGTTGATAAGTTGGCATGCCTGAGAAAGCCGAGTTGGTCCAATAAGTGTCAGATGAATTTTCCAAGCGATAATCTCTAAGTTCTTTGGACATTCCAGAATACTGAACAATATCATTTTGTAAAATACTTTTCCCGTCTAACACTGGAAAAAAATAAAGAATAGAAATTATAGCAAAAATTAATACAGCTAGACCATGACGAAAAAAACATCGAAGATTTATCTTATTTATTTTTTTATTCATCAACCTCTTCATAGTCAACATATTCACCTAATTTATCCAAACTTTGTTTCTTTTTTTTAGGAACCTTATCCACAGAAATATCACCCTCTTTTTTCATTTTTTTTTCTTGCTGAAAGTTATAATTTCTTGAACTAATTTTACTTTTTAAGTAAAAAAGAAAAAGTCTAGAAATTAATCTAAATAAAAAATAAAACATTAAGAGGTAAAATAGAAACTTCATATTTTTTCAAATTTACAATTCTATATTCTTAAAAAAAGTTAATATCTTATTAAATTGCATTATAATTTTAATTTTGTGTAATGAATAAAGCTATATTAATTTCTTTTTTCTTAAATCTAATTCTTGTACACAATATCAATTCCCAATACACAGAAATAATAAATACAAATAAACCTGGCTCCTCTCAAGGAGCATTTTCTGTGGGAAAAAATATTCTCCAATTTGAAAATGCAGCTTATTTTTCAGAAAATAGCCATGATTTGATTAATTATGAAAGCCAGCAATCGGGTTTAGATTTTTCAATAAGATTTGGTGCGTTTTTGGAAAAACTTGAATTAAATATTGATGGAAATTTCCAAATGGAAAAAATTGATGATTTAAAATATAACCCCGTCAGAGAATCTGAGGTTAGTAATTTTAAATTTTTAAGGATTGGTGCAAAATATTTAATATATGACCCAAAAAAAGGGCTAGAAGATAAGCCAAACTACTATAGCTATTGGGCTGATAAAAAATTTTCATTCAAAAATCTAATTCCTGCGGTATCTATATATACAGCCCTAAATGTTGATTCTGAGAATAATCCCTACACTGCCTATGGGCTTAAAGGAATTTCCCCAACTGTTTCAATTATACTGCAAAGTAACTTTTCCAAAAGATCAGTACTGATTTGTAATTTAATCGGTGATAGGATTGGATCCAAACAAAATGACTATGGATATATTTTAAGTTTAACTCATGCATTTAGTAGTAGGTTTATTTCCTACCTAGAGAATCAAGCAATAATCAGTGACTTCTATGCTGACAACAAAATTGCACTTGGTGTAGCATACTTAATAAATAAAAACATTCAGCTTGATGTTGGATCATCATTTAATTTTAAGACCACACCAAAAATATTTGCTATCAGTTTTGGATATAGTCATAGATTTAATTTAAATTATAAAGAATGATATCAGTTAAAGAAGTTGACTCAAAAAACGAGCTTCTAAAGTTTGTAAAATTCCCATTTGAGCTATACAAAAATTCGAAATTTTGGGTGCCTCCAATAATTAATCAAGAAATTGAGAATTTTGACAAGGAAAAAAATCCAAATATCAAACAATCAAAAACCAATTTATTTTTGGCATATAATGGGTCTGAAGTTGTGGGAAGAATTGTCGCAATTATTAATAATTATGAGGTTGAGGTAACCAAAATTAAAAAAATTAGGTTTGGTTGGTTTGACTTCATTGATGATTTTGAAGTTAGTAAAAAACTACTAAATAAAATTGAAGAAATAGGTAAACAAAACAGCTTGGATTTTGTGGAAGGACCTATGGGATTTACTAATTTAGATAAAGTGGGTGTTTTAACAAGTGGATTTGATAAAATTGGCACTATGATTACCACATACAATCATGAATATTACAAAGAACACTTTATCAAACACGAATTTGTTGAGGAAAAAAAATACCATGAAAAAATATTTGAATTCAAAAATATTGATGGGAAGTATTATAAACAAATAAGTGATGTTGTAAAACAAAGAAATAAGCTACAAGAAGTAACTTTTACAAAAACCTCAGAAGTATTAAAAAGATCAAATGAAATGTTTGACCTTTTTAATGATTCATACTCTAAATTATCCTCTTTTGTTAAAATAAATGAGAAACAAAAAGAATACATGAAAAATAAGTATATAAAATTTATAAATCCTGAGTATATTAAATTTGTACAAGATGAAAATAAAAAACTCATTGCATTTGCTATTGTTATGCCGTCTTATGCTTGGGCTTTACAAAAAATGAGAGGTTATTTATTTCCATTTGGGATTTTTTATCTATTGTTTTCCAAGTTTTTCAATAAAAAAATAACTTTATATCTTATTGGCATCCACCCTGATTTTCAAAAGAGAGGAGTTACTGCAATTATATTTAATTCATTTATTCAAACACTGAAGAATAAAGGAATTGAAATTTGCAGAAGAACCCCTGAACTAACAGAAAATATTTCTATTGATAAAATTTGGGGAAATTTTAGTCCTGAGCTAATCAAAACGAGAAGTACCTTCAAAAAAAAATTATCAAAAAACTAATTTTAAGGACTCCTTTTTATATTCGCCTGAAACTAATTTATCCCTAATTGCAGAGAAAGCATCTAAAGTTTCATTAATATCATTAATATTGTGAGAAGCAGTTGGTATGAGTCTTAATAGAATAAGACCCTTAGGTATAACAGGGTAAACTACAATAGAACAAAATATTTTATAATTTTCTCTTAAATCCTTTACCAAGCACATAGCCTCTGGAACCGATCCTTTTAAATAAACAGGAGTAACACAGCTTTGTGTAGTTCCAATATCAAATCCTCTAGATTTTAGTCCTGATTGAAGATTCTTTACATTTTCCCATAATTTTTGTTTTATTTCGGGTCTTGTCTTAATTATCTCTAACCTTTTTAAAACACCTTCAACTAACTGCATTTGAAGGGATTTTGCAAAAACTTGGGATCTCATATTATATTTTAAAAAATCAATTATCTCTTTTTCTGAAGCAATAAATGCACCTGTACTTGCAAGAGACTTTGCAAAAGTTGCAAAATAAACATCAATTTGATCTTGCACTCCTTGCTCCTCACCTGCTCCAGCCCCCGTCTTTCCAAGTGTACCAAATCCATGCGCATCATCAACAAGTAAACGAAAATTAAATCTCTTTTTCAGCGCTACAATCTCTTTTAATTTTCCCTGCTCCCCCCTCATTCCAAAAACTCCTTCAGAAATAACAAGAATACCTCCATTAGTTTCATTTGCAATTTTAGTTGCCCTTACAAGATTTTTTTCTAAACTTTGCATATCGTTATGTTGATATGTAAATCTTTTTCCTAAATGCAGCCTTACTCCATCAACAATACAAGCATGTGAGTCTATATCGTAGACAATAACATCATTCTTGCTAACTAATGAATCAATAGTTGATAAAATTCCTTGGTACCCAAAATTTAAAACATACGCTGCTTCTTTTTTAACAAATTTTGCAAGTTCATTTTGTAATTGCTCATGCAGCTCTGTATGACCAGACATTAATCTTGCACCCATTGGATAAGCAGATCCATATTTTTTTGCTGCCTCCGCATCAATTTTTCTAACCTCATCAATGTTAGCAAGACCAAGGTAATCGTTTACACTCCAAGTGATTACCTCCTTCCCTTTAAATTTCATTCTGTTGGAAATACTGCCTTCCAGTTTTGGAAATGCAAAATATCCCTCTGCAACTTGCGCCCACTTTCCAAGTGGACCTTTGTCTTTATACATTCTATCAAATAAATCTCTCATTATATAATAATTTAGTTTGAAATAATTTTTTCAAATCCCTGTTCATTTAACCACTTATCATTATATATTTTACTTAAATATCTTGAGCCATGATCAGGAAAAAGCATTACAATTATATCGTTATTTTTAAATTCTTTTTTTTCAATTATTTTTTCAACTGCACAAAGGCATGCACCAGTAGTATACCCGCCAAAAATACCCTCTTTTTTTACCAAATCTCTGGCAGATTTTGCACTTTCCTCATCACCTACTTTGATAAATTGATCAATAATTTCAAAATTAGTAACCGATGGTATTAAGTTTTTACCTAAACCCTCAATCTTGTAAGGATAAATTTCATTTTTATCAAATTCACCTGTTTCATGATATTTTTTCAAAACAGATCCGTAAGCATCAACACCAATAATCTTGATTTTTTTATTTTTTTGCTTTAAAAATTTTGCAATACCCGAAATAGTTCCTCCAGTGCCACTACAAACAACTAAATGAGTGATTTTCCCAGATGTTTGTTCCCATATTTCAGGTCCTGTTGTCAAATAGTGTGCTTGAGCATTTAATTCATTAAAATATTGATTTATATATAATGAGCCTTCAATTTCCTTATTCAATTTTTTAGCAACTTGATAATAAGATCTTGGATCGTCAGCATCAACATTAGCAGGACATACATGTACTTCAGCACCAAGCGCTTTAAGGGTGTTTATTTTATCTATGGAAGACTTTGATGACACAGCTAAAATACATTTATAACCTTTAATTAGTGAAACCATTGCTAAACTAAAACCCGTATTTCCAGATGTAGTTTCAATAACAGTACTACCCTGTTTTAATAATCCCTTTTTTTCAGCATCATTAATTATGTGTAAAGCAATTCTATCTTTTGGAGATTGCCCAGGATTTGTTGATTCCAATTTTGCTAAAAATAAGCCAGGACTATTATCGGTAAGATGCCTTATGTTAACTAGAGGAGTATTTCCAATAAGCTCTAGTAGATTTTTATAAACGCCTTTACTAGTTGGCATTGAGATATAGTATAAATTAATTGGTAAATAACAATCGTTTCAAGTAACAAAAATAAGTGAATTTTATCAATTTTTTTTCTAAATAATGCATTTATCTAGTATCGCTAAAAAATTTTTGTGGTCATTATCTGAATAATCTAAATGTGTTACCAATCTAATTTTATTTACCCCCATTGATTGCCAATCCATAATCACATTTTGAGCTGTAAAAAAGTCAATAATAGTTTGTTTATTACAATTTTCAATAAGTTCAATAATTATAATATTAGTTTCAACTTCACTCAATCCTTTCACAAAACTCTTTTTTTTAAGTTCATTGGCTATTTGTTTCGCCTTATTATGATCATCAACTAATCTTTCAATATTATTATTCAATGCGTAAATTCCTGCAGCTGCCAAATAACCAACTTGTCTCATTCCACCACCAAAAATTTTTCTGATTCTAAGAGCATTTTTTAATATTTCTTTTTTTCCTGTGAGAACAGATCCGATGGGACAACCTAATCCTTTACTTAAGCATACTGAAATTGTATCAAAATTTTCTCCATAAATAAGAGGATTATTATTATTTGCTATCAGTGAATTCCATATTCTCGCACCATCCATATGTAATCCAAGATCATGGTCTTTACATACTTTTTTAATATCAGGGAAAATTCCAACATCCCAGCATGCGCCTCCACCTTTGTTAGTGGTGTTTTCCAAAACAACTAACTTGGAAAGAGGTGCATGATAAAAACTTTTTGGATTTATTGCATTGATAATATCATTTATTTCAAAAATACCTCTTGGCCCATCAAGAAGCTTAAATGATACTCCACTGTTAAATGAGCCTCCACCGCCTTCATAGTTAAATACGTGGGAAAACTTATGTGTTATGACTTGATTGCCAGGCGAAGTGTGTAATTTAATAGCCGTTTGATTTGCCATGGTTCCTGACGGAAAAAACATTGACATTTCCGTTCCAAAAAAATCACACACTTTTTTTTCAAGTTCTTTAACAGTTGGATCTTCACCATATACATCATCACCAACATTTGCTTTTAGCATAGCTTCCAGCATATTGCTACATGGTTTTGTTATGGTATCACTTCTTAGATCAATCATTTGTTGGGTTAAAGTTACAACTATCCATTCCAATCGGAGATCCATCTGGAATTATCATGGATTTTGTCAAATTATAAGCTTTAGGGTCTTTATAAAATTCAGTAATCATTTTAATATAATAATTCGAATACGCTGATTCTTTATTTTTTTTAGAAAATAACCTTTTAAAAATCACGCCTAAGTTATAATATCCTAAGCTTTTTACTTGTAACAAATTGCTTTCGCTATTTATAAACTTAAAATCTTTATTTCTTTTTGAGAATAACTTTTTCAAAATCTTACCTAAATTATCATATCCTATGCTTTTTACTTGTGAAAAACTGCTCTCATCATTAATAAGCTTGAAAATATTATTAAGAAATACAACATTTACAGAGTGTTGAATTTCATTTAGATAATTATTTTCATATTTTCTGAAAAATATATTTTCTGTTAAAATATCAAATAGTTCACTAAGGCCGAGATTGGAACTATCCAAAGAGTGTTGTAATACCAATCTGTTAAGTCTTTTAGGTCTTAAAATTAAACTCAGGGTCATTTCAGCAGATGTTTCACTAGCAGAAAATGGATCAAAAGCAGGCCCTAAATTAGATTTGAAGGATTCTCTAGTTCTTGGATAGCCGAATGCTCTAGGCGGGAATAGTTGTAACTTTTCTTTGGGTATTGCTAAAAAATCAACTTCAAGTGTTTTCATTAATGAGCTGAGAGCATTTAACTGTATATTTTTATCCAAGTAATTAAATTCACTTTGATTATCACCTGTTAGGGAATAATTATAATTCATTCCTGCAATAATTTTTGCACTGGCTTCAGTTTGATACCTATGATAAAAATACAATGGAACAAAAACATCTTCAAGAACCGAATTGGGTGTGCCTTTTGGAACATTGAATTCAGAAAAATTTTGGATGGCTTTTCTCCTAATCTTGATAACATCATCTAATCCACTGTATGCAACATCTCCATTATCCCATAAATGAGCAAAAGCATGAGAACCATCAATTGATCTTGCATCATAATCACTGATAAATCTGTAACCTTCATGTGTGGCATCATTCAAAATATTATTTAATTCCTCATCTTCTTTTTGATTTCTGCTAAATTCAGAATAGCTATAAGCAACTGTAATTTTATCCCATTCACCGATTCCTTTTTCATATGCGTTGTCAAAATAAATTTCATCATCTTTTATTTCAATTAATGGGTGCGGATAATCCATAACTGATGCTCTGTTATTTGTGCTAGCTGCAAAATTGTGAACAAAACCTATTGTGTGACCAATTTCATGTGCACTTAACTGTCTTATTCTTGAAAGTGCTAAATCTAGCATCTTTTTGTTATTACTATTATTTTTAAAAGGTTCTTTTGAAAGTGCCTGTGCTATCAAATAATCTTGTCTAATTCTTAGACTTCCTAAACTCACATGACCCTTGATAATCTCACCAGTTCTAGGATCAACTACGCTCGCTCCGTAACTCCAACCTCTAGTTGATCTGTGTACCCATTGAATAACATTATATCTACAATCCATTGGATCAATATTTTCAGGTAAAACTTTGATTTGAAATGCGTTTTTGAAACCTATCGACTCATAAGCTTCATTCCACCAAGATGCACCATCAATTAATGCGGATTTGACTGGTTCAGGTGTTCCAGGATCTAAATAATAAATAATTGGCTCAATAGGTTCTGAGACTGCTAAACTTGGATTCTTTTTTTTCAAGCGATGCCTTATTATATATTTTTTAACCATTTCTTGATCAACAGGTGTAGAATAATCCATAAATTCAATAAAAATGGCCCCACTCCTTGGGTCAAATTTTCTGGGCTGATAATCATTATCCGGTAATTGAACAAATGAGTGATGTTGTGTAACAGTGATATTATTTGGATCTGGGACAACACTACGTACTAAGTTTCCCTTAGCATCCCCTGAAAAGGTTAACATAGCTTCAAACTCAACATTTTCAGGAAATGCTTTGGTATTAAACATTTCAATTGAACTTTTGGAAAGATCGACAGAGTATGATCCTTGATTCTTATTTTTTAATCTTTTAGCAACGCCATGTCTATCAAACTTAAGAAAGGGAGTAAAATCAATTTTATATGAATCTTGATATTTATCAATTATTTCAAAGCCAAATAAAACAGACTTAGCAAATGCTTGCTCAACACTTTTTTTCTCACTCAAATTTTCGGTTTCTGCTCTGTAATAAAGATTTGGTTGCACTAATAACAATTTATTCCCTCTTTTTATAAATTTTACCAATCTTTCCGATCCAAGTTGACCTCTATCCAAACCAATATCATTAGAACCTATTCCAGTGGCTAGTGAGCTTACGTATAAAAATTCGTGATCAATTTTATCAACCATAAGAAATATTTTATCCTTGGATTCATCATAACTAAAATTGAAAAATCCAACAAAATCTTTGATATTATTTTCATTTGCATTTAAAAAAATAGACGAAAAGAAAATGATTAAAAAAAAATAAGATCTATTCATAGGCATAAATTTAAATAAATCTAGTAATAAAAATTTTCATTAAAAACTTTACAATCTTGTTTAATTTAATATTAATTTTACTCTGTGTACACAAATGATCAAATACTCACAATTAGAAATCGCCTGGATGCGTTAAGGGGGTATCTTTGACCTTAGCAGTAAGCATGAGGAATTAGAATTACAAGAAAAAAAAACATTTCAAGAAAATTTCTGGGAAAATTCATCAAAGGCACAAATAACTCTTAAGAGAATAAAGTTTTTAAAAAACTGGATAAAAAATATTGATTCTCTTGAAGAGAATATAACTGACTTAGAGATATTGCTAGAATATCATAAAAAAAATGAATGTTCTGATGAGGAGTTGGAAAATCAATTTATTAAAAGCAATACACTTTTAAAAGAATTAGAATTCAAAACAATGCTTTCACACGAAAGCGACAATATGGACGCTGTTCTACAAGTAACTGCAGGCGCAGGAGGTACAGAAAGTTGTGATTGGGCACAAATGCTAATGAGAATGTATGTAATGTATTGTGAAAAAAATAAACTTAAAAGCTCTATTCTTAATGAACAAGACGGAGATACAGCGGGTATAAAATCAGTAACATTAAAAATTGAAGGTGAATATGCATTTGGATGGCTAAAAGGAGAAAATGGTGTACATAGACTTGTTCGAATTTCACCATTTGATTCAAATGCAAAACGACATACAAGTTTTGCATCGGTGTATGTATATCCCTTAATCGATGATAGTATAAATATTGAAATAAATCAATCTGACTTGGAAATTAACACCTCTAGATCAAGTGGTGCGGGTGGACAAAGTGTAAATAAGATTGAAACTAAGGTTCAAATTACACATAAACCTTCCGGAATTCAAATAACTTGTTCAGAGACTAGGTCTCAACTAGATAATAAAGTGAGAGCAATGCAAATGCTAAAATCTCAGCTGTATGAGAATGAGCTAAAAAAGAAAAATGAAAAAAGAAATAAAATTGAGTCAAGTAAGAAAAAGATTGAATGGGGAAGTCAAATTAGAAATTATGTTCTTCACCCCTATAAATTAGTAAAAGACCTTAGAACAGGAACAGAAACTGGCAATACGGAAAGTGTGCTAAATGGTAATATTAAAGATTTTTTAAAATCTTATTTAATGTTTAATACAAATCAATCAAATGAAAATTTATCACAATCCTAGGTGCAGAAAATCTAGAGAAGGATTAAAGTATTTAGAGAGTAAAAAAATTAATTTTAAAATTATAGAATATTTTAAAAATAACTTGTCCTCAGAGCAAATAAGAAACATTTTAAAAAAACTTCAATTTAAACCGATTGAACTAGTTAGAAAAAATGAAGTAATATGGAAAGAGAAATACAAAGGAAAAGATTTTTCTGATGATGAGCTTATAATAATTCTAAGTAATGAGCCAAAACTCATTGAAAGGCCTATTATTGTTGGTGAAAATTCAGCTGTGTTAGCTAGACCTGTTGAAAATATAGACAAATTATTGTAATGTTTATGGCACATCTTTTGTTAACTACACAAAAAATAAACACATGAAATTTATTCTATTATTCATTTTATTTTTTAACCACAATTTAAATTCTCAAAAATTATTTGAAAGAGGCAATGAGGTAACTATCACAGGAACAATTATCAACGAAAACAATAAACCTCTTGAGTATGCCACTGTAACCATTAGAAATTATGAAAGTCAAGACATCATTACAGGGGGCTTGACTGACAAAAATGGTCAGTTTTCAATAACGACTGCTAATGGAATCTATAATATAAATATTGATTTTATTTCCTTTTCAGATTATAATATTGAAAAACTACAACTGGATAAAGACATAGATCTTGGTGAGATTGTAATGAAACCTGGTTTTGAAAACCTTGATGAGGTAGAAATAATTGCAGAACAAACAACAGTCGAGATTAAACTAGATAAAAAAATATACACCGTTGGAAAAGATTTAACTGCACGTGGTGGAAGCGCACTAGATGTCTTGGATAATATACCCTCTGTTTCCACTGATATTGATGGAAATATTTTATTAAGAGGAAATGATGCCGCACGAATCCTTATAAACGGAAAACCATCAAATCTTGTTGGGGTTAATTCTTCTTTCATAAGACAACTTCCAACAGATGCAATTGAAAAAGTTGAGGTCATCACTTCTCCATCAGCTAGATTTGAAGCGCAAGGTACTGGTGGTATCATTAATTTAATACTTAGAAAATCAAAGAAACTGGGATTTAATGGTTCTCTCAGTCTTAATTATGCAGAACCAAAATCTAACGGCGTTTCCGCTAATTCAAATTATAGAAGCGGTAAACTAAACCTTTTCAATTCCTTGGGAATAAATGATAGAAATAGACCTGGTGAATCCGGTGGGTTTACAGAGTATTTTAATGGTGATGAGCCAAGTACATTCTTCCAAGAAGACAGAGATAGAAATAGAAACAATAAGGGTTACCTCATCAACAATGGGGTTGAGTGGTTCATTGACGAAAACACATCAATTTTAGGATCTTTTTTTTATAATGATTACGAGTCACTAGATATTGAAAGTAACCTAATCACAGAAATAGATGAGAACTTCTCTCCCATTAACAGTATCACTCAAGTGGAAACTGAAGGGGAAACAGAATTTAATAGAGAATACAATTTGAATTTTGAAAAGAAATTTAACGAAGGTGGAAAAAAACTAACAATCGATTTTCAGTATGAGAATTCAAAAGAGTGGGAAGACGGAATTATAAATGAAAATGGTATCGAAAATGAAATAATCACAAGTAATGAAGATAATAAATCCTATCTTATTCAATCAGATTATGTAAACCCCATTGGAGAAAACAAACAGTTTGAAATTGGATTTAGAATTAACAATGATGATAAACAAACTGATTATAAGGTGTTTGAACTGGTTAACAATAATTTTGAAGAAGATTTAGGTCAAAGCAATCTTTTTCAATACAAAGAAAAAATTAGTGCTTTTTATTCTCAATATGGAGTAAAGTTAGATGACACCTATTCCTTTTTATTTGGATTAAGGGTTGAAAATACACTTAAAAATATCAATCAAATCACCACAAATGATTTTACAAAAATTGATGAAACTGGGATTTTTCCCACCTTTAATTTTGGATATGAATTCAAAGAAGACGAAAC
>TARA_B100001093_G_scaffold70239_1_pt1 | contig 19972 bp, 21 predicted proteins | sample TARA_B100001093 | Tara Oceans TARA_B100001093 (sample SAMEA2623116) | marine metagenome | biome: marine biome (ENVO:00000447); feature: surface water layer (ENVO:00002042); material: "saline water (ENVO:00002010), including plankton (ENVO:xxxxxxxx)" | depth 5 m
AGTGAATTTGCTGACATTTCAGGAGCCAGATCGTAGGTGGCAACGCGAGGCGAGGGAACAAGGTGTCGTTTTTCGCCCTTGAGTGGTTGTTCAATACCGCCATTCATGAAATATGTGACATGGGGGTATTTCTCGGTTTCAGCGGTGCGGTATTGCTTTAGGCCTGCATCAGCAACCACCTGACCTAAAAGCTGATCGAGTGATTCAGGGGGAAAGACAACCGAGACTGGTAAATCAGTCTCGTACTGCGTGAATGTCACCACATCTAATTTTGGTTGGTGAATGCGAGTGAAGCCTTCGAATTCTTGAACTGTGAGCGCTTGGACAATCTGTCTCGCGCGATCTGGGCGGAAGTTGAACATCACCAGCGCATCACCATCGCGGAGTGGATCTTTGGAGAATCGAACAGGCTCCAGGAATTCGTCGGTGATGCCTTCTGCGTAGCTTTGGGCCAAAACGGATGAAGGTTCGTCCTGTTCACAGCAAAATCCAGGATCCGTGAGAAGGGAGTAAGCCCGTTCTGTCCTCTCCCAGCGATGGTCTCGATCCATCGCCCAGTAACGTCCGCATAGGCTTGCAATTCGACCGACTCCATAACGGCCAATAGCATTTTCAACTTTGGCTAAATGCTTTGGTGCGCTTTGGGTAGGTGTGTCTCGTCCGTCTGTGATGCAGTGAATTGCTACCTTTTCAAGGCCTTCTTCAGATGCCCATTCGAGCAGTCCACACAAATGTTCAACGTGGCTGTGTACACCTCCATCGGAGCAGAGTCCGAGCAGATGAAGAGTGCCACCATTGCTGCGTAAATGATTGGCTAGTGATTGAAGAGTTGAGGTGCTGCCAAGTCGTTTCTCGCGCACAGTTTCGCTGATGCGCACGAGTTCTTGTCGGATGATTCGACCGGCTCCAATGGTCAGATGCCCTACTTCTGAATTGCCCATCTGGCCATCGGGAAGGCCAACATGCGCCCCGCTGGCTTGGATCAAGGAGTGGGGATAGGCATGCCAGAGAGCATCGATGACTGGTGTTGAAGCGGTGCGGATTGCGTTGTGCTCAGACGAGTCACAAATCCCCCATCCGTCAAGGATCGCAAGGACTACAGGTGCAGTGGATCCCCTGCGGAGAAAATTCCCTTCGATGTTGTTCGGTACGTTCACTCCGTCAATCTCAGTTCTTAAGTCTCTCTCCGGGATCAAGTTACCTCCCTACTGACCAAAAAGATCTGACGGTTAGCCCTTCGGTTTGCAAAAGCTGATCGGGCTAGCAAGAAACATCCATACACTGTTCACCCCAACAAATAGTTATGGCACTTAATGACGTTGGAGACGATCGGATTGAGATTCTCTCTGCAGACGAGTTGAGGAAAACGTTGACCCGCCTGGCGTCTCAGGTGTTGGAGTCGGTGACCACAGTTGAGTCTTTGCTGCTTCTAGGGATCCCAACCCGAGGAGTTCAATTGGCTGATGTTGTTGCGTGCTCACTAAAAGAACAGAGCGGTCTCACTATTTCGACAGGCACCCTTGACCCCACGTTTCATCGTGATGATTTAGGACGATTGGGTGTGCGGATGGTTCAGGCCACTGATCTCCCAGTGAGTGTTGAAGGTAGGGATGTGGTGCTGGTGGATGACGTTATTTTTACTGGCCGCACAGTCAGAGCAGCACTGGAGGCGATTCAAGCCTGGGGTAGACCACGCCGCGTCTTTTTACTTGTAATGGTGGATCGTGGCCATCGAGAATTGCCCATTCAGCCTGATTTCTGCGGAAGGGTCGTTCCAACGCGCCGATCAGAAACAGTTGAGCTGCGTTTGCTTGGATTGGATGGAGAGGAGGGTGTTTTCCTTCGGCGATTAGACGAGAAAAACACTGATCGATAAATTCTCTTGTTAAAGAGCTGGAGCCAACTCATCAACTCGGAAGTGAGCCTTGTAGCGCCCAAAAGCCACAACAACTGGGAGCGTCGGGCTGATCGGACGTCCCTTCCACTCCTCGAGCACTTTAAAAACTTCTCCCTCGCTACCTTCCATCTCAAAACTCTCTCCGCGATGTTGGGGGTGGTTGAAAACCACAACGCTGGTGGAGACGACAACCTTGTCACCGGGCTGCATGGGCGTCCATTCAAGTCAGGGGATTGTCTCACGAAGAGCCAGAGAGTTGTTTCACTGACTGGCCCGACAAAGAGTTTCCGGCCCATCTTCGATGATGATTCCGCCTAAATCGGCACAACCGGCCATAAACGCGTCCCAAGGAGCAAGTCCTTCAAGGATTCGTGCTTCCACAGCAACATTCAACCGATCTCTTGCCACGGTATGAGCTGGCATTGCTCCATGACTGTGGGATTCGGTTTGATCGCGCAGGTCGTCAATTGCTTCCTCTACCTGTTGACGCATCGGTTTGGCTTGGTTTTGCCACCACGGATGATCAAGCTGGTTAAGCGCACTTAGTGCTTCCCACCATTGCTGTTGGTTGACGTACTCTCTCAACTTTTCAAGCTCAAGACGATTGCGATTCCAACTTTCTTGGAGGCTGTCACTTAGACGGCTTCCGCGTCTTCCATCGTGCTTTTCCAGAGGCAGAAGCATTGATAAGGCCTTTGCAAGGTTGCCAGCGCGAAATTGTGAGAGCGCGTTTTCACGGAGCTGGTCACGCCAGAGTCTGAGCTGCTTTTGATCCTGGTTTTTCTGCTGTGGAGAACCAACGCCTGAATTCACGAGCTGCTCTTGCAGCAGCAGAGCTCGACCTGGATCAGTCTGATCCCAAGCTTGCTGAGCCAACCTTCGACGGCAAATGGCAAGTTCTTCAGGGGCTTCCTGACCGAGCCAACGCAATGCTGCCAATTGTTCTCCGTAACGCAGGCATGCTGGTAAGTCATTGCTTGACAGTGCCTCACTTAATTTCCGCGGTAGCTGTTGCTCCCACACATAAGCTCCAACACAAAGCAGCGCGACGCCGCCAAGGGTCACGCTGATCCAAAAGTGAGGAAGGTGGCGACGTAGCGCCAAGGTTCAAAGCCTCTCGAAATTCCTACCTTTCTATGAACGTGAAGAAGCAGTCTCAACAGAGTGTGGACGGCGCGTTCACTGCACAACTACCAGGGTGCAAGGTTCTATTTCAACACCAGTTCTTAGATCCTCCCCGCTCATGACCAGTTGGGCATCGTCATCAAGGCGAAAGGAGAGTTTTAAACAGTCCTCGCCAAGCTGGCCTGGTGGATGGAGCTCAAGCCGAATGGTCTTTGACAGAGGTGTGATGGTGTCTGGAAGATTGCTGTTCTCGCGAATGGTTGGCAGCCCTTTGACGAACACCACCTCATGTCGGTGTTCGCCAAAGGGTTCACCAAGCAGAAGTTCAAGATCCCTCTGATCCTTACGGCTGGCGCTCAGGATCAGTACAAGAGGTTGAAGTGAAGGCCATGGTTGACCACTCAGAAATAATGGATGCCAATGATGGGCGTTACGACGACGATCCCAGCAACGCAAATAGACCCCTTTTTGGAGAAGATCTCTGATTCGCACCCCTGGGGTGAGGTTCAGAGCTCCGGTGGCCACGGCTTCAATAGGTGGTGGTGTGAGCAAAGGAACGGGATGCATGGTCTCGGAAAGCCACTGACGCATCAAAGGAAGATGGGCCCCACCACCAACAGCGACGACTGCGTTGAGGTCTTCTTGATTGCACCCCATCTGACGTGCAGAAGCGAGAGTGCGATCAAGAAGTCCTTCAAGGACTTTGAGCAATCCGCGGCGTTCCAGTAGCTCATGGAATTGTTTGCGATTGAGAGACAAAGTGATGGGATTGGCGAGGCCGATACCGCTTGCCAACTCGCTGAGCGTCTCCCTCTCTCCCACGTTGGGATTGCTGAGGCGGCATTTCAAGCGTTCAGCTGCATTGAGGAGGCTCGTCTGACTGTCAATAATTAGGTTTGGATCATTAGGTAATAGGTGATCCAGGATCCAATGATCGAGATCCCTACCTCCAAGTGCAATGCCGGCTTTTCCTAATACCCTGGCCGCCCGAAGAGTTTGTTTGCTGTTTTTAAGATCTTGTCCTCGGAATCGCAGCAGTTGAGCTAGCGGAGCCGCTCTTCCCTCACCTCCCTCTAGAGCCACTAGGGATAGATCCAAGGTGCCACCACCAAGATCCACTACTAACAATCTGGAGCCTGCAGGCAAGCCTGCACCCATGGCAGCAGCGGTTGGCTCGTCGACGAGAGCGATCTCTTCAACCGGCAGCGTCGCGCATGCCTGCAAGAGCCACCTGCGATAACCGAGTGCTTGATCAACTGGAGCAGTCAGAACCAGCCGTTTAACCAATAAGGAGCCTGGAAGATGATTCCAAATTCGATGCAGGAGGATTTCACCAGCTTGCTCGGGAGTGAGTGGATGTGAAGGGAGATCAGATTTGTCGATTGCCCCAATCCAGCGTTTGAAGTCACGATGGAGTTCTGCAGATGTTTCATCAGAGAGACCGCTGTCGAGAACTTGTCGGCCAACGAGTGGTTGTTGATTGGAAAGAGCGTTAGTCCATACGAGGCTTGCAACCTCTCCTGGCCGATGACTGATTGGAGAGAGATCGAGAAGTTCAGGGGGCGACATGCTTCCATCCTGAAAAGCCACCACCGTGTTGGTACTACCTAGATCAATGGCAAGCGTTCCTTGAGTGGAAAGATGAAGGTTTTGTTCGTGCTGCGGGGGCTGAACCTCAGCCATGGGCATCTTGGTAAGAGATCAAGACTACGGGGCACAGTGATGGATCGGTTGAGACGCCTGGTTTTTTCCTTTTACCGGGAGGATCCAGATATTGAAGCTGAGCTCGAGCCTCTGCGTGATTGCCGAATGTCCCGCAGTTGGGGGTGTATCCGCATCGAGTGTGTTGATGGCAAACATCTCGAAGAAGTGAGTGGTTTGCTGAGTCATTTGAGACGTCCTCTTGTTGCCATGGGATTAGGTCGTCAGATCGTCTTGCGAGTGCCGGGTCGTCCCCATCGTGCTTATCCCATGCAGGTTCCCTTTCACAGCGATCTACTCACCTAGGATTAAGAGAAGATGATTGGACAGACATGATTTCAGCAGGTGTTGATTCAAAGGACCTAGCCAAACGGGGCGAAAGTCTGATTCGTCATTCCACCAATCGTTATCTGACAACCGTCAAGATTGCTTTTCGCGCCAAGCAGCGACGTTTTGATGACTTTGATGGATTGCTCGAAGAATCAAGTGTGAAGCCTGTTCATCGTGCAATTGTTGAACTTTCCGATGAGCAAGATCAGCCTGATCTTCTGCCTGGATGATTCAGCAGGAGGGGCCTGGCTGGAGGCTTGCCCACGATTCAAGTCGGAATGACTTCCCCTTCCTCATTGGTGGGGATTGTTGGGCTGTCGAGCTCTCCGAAGTTGAAGCGATTGGACTGCGTACCCTTCTGGTTGAGCTTGAAAATCAACTTAAGAAGATTCGAGATCAATTGATGGATGAGGAGTCCATCACCTTGGAGCTGGAGCAGCGGGACTGGTGGGGATGCCTCGATGGCTCTCGTGATCGTTGGGGCCTTCAGGTCATGCTTTCAAGCACTGATGAACAGAGACGTGGACTTGAAGTTGCATGGCCTGCTCCTACCGCACAGGCTTTCCTGGCTGCTTTGAGAACGGTTTGGGATTGAGCACGTGATCAGTTCCTCTGATCGATCAGGTTTCATTGTTTTCTCCACGCGACGATGCGAGGTAATTCACAGTTTTTCCACAAGCGGCGGCATCACTTTTCAGTCAAATGCTCTGCTCTGTGGAAAAGCCTAGATTTTCAGGAAATTGCGGCTTCGCTCACACAAAAGATTTTAAGCGGAATGTCAGGAAGCAAATTGAGTGCTGGACTGGCTTAAGAGCTTGAGTCTCGTTGAGAGGGCTGATGAGATTGGATAGGTCAGTGCCTCCTTGCAGTCGCTTGTGCTTGTGGAGAACAGGTCATAGATTTGGAGCATATGGACGCAGGATTTAGACGTGGGTCAAGAACAGTCATGGAGAAAAGAGGTCGACCATTCCGCAGAGCTCAGCTCTTGCCACGAGGAGTCTGATTCCGTCCAAGGGGAGAAGATCGTGAGTTTTCAATCCGAGTTGCCCTTGCCTTTGCATCAGTCCATGGCTGCTTTCATAGAACGCTGTCCGAACTGGGATCAGTACCGTCTGATTCAAGCTGCTCTTGCTGGATTTCTCGTTCAGAACGGTGTTGACTCTCGAGAGCTCACTCGTCTTTACGTCGGCAATATGTTCCGCCGTGATTCTCTCCGCCATGGGGTTTGAGTTCGGCAGCTTGCCATCAATAGAAGGGCGCTATAGGGAAGGCTGAAAAGGAGTCCAAGACTCGCGGCCATGAGGCCGAGCAAATTGATTCCTAAAAGAAGCCCAAGTAATGCAAGCACTTTGAGGCGATTCGCTCGAACGAGTTTGCGACTATGTTCCATCGCACCGAGTGGGCGATGGCCAAAATGGATTAGCAATGGAATCGCAAGAATTTGGCCAATGAACCAGAGGGTGATACCTATTCCACCCAAAAGAAGAATCAGGCTGGCGAGTATCCCGCTGTGGGGTGCTAATAACTGACTTAGAAGTCGAACAGTGCTGATTCCCCCAATGGCAATAAAGACTTCTAAAAGAACGAGACCGCAAGTTTGTTTAAGGAGCCATTTAAACCGATGTCTTCCAGCAATCCCTTCTTGATTCTGATCCAATCCTCCTGGAAGACATTGGTCTGCCAGTTGCAGCAGAGCCAACAGTGGAGCCAACGGCACAAGTAAGGCCATCCCAAGCACAAGATCGCCTGCGCGTTGAAGAAGGGCGTTGCTGCTGAGTTGAAGGTCTTGTGCCACCACTCCTAAGCCCATCAGGCTGATCAGCATCAGCGCTGTCAGACCGATAAAGGACCAAGGTGCTTTGCTAAAGCCAATCCAGGCTCTAGGAATGATTGTGGTGAGAGGCAGTCGCTCGGAAGGAATCCTCGTGAGCGAATCATTTAAGTGATCCAAGTCTCTCTAATAAATTCATCGCGATTTCTGTGTCTACTGGAAGAATAGAAAGACGATTCCCTCGGCGAACAACAGCAAGTTGCTCTGCGTCATAGGATTCACGTAGGTCATTAAGTGTCATGATCTTCTCAAACTGTCCGCGATAGGTGAGCCGCACGCAATCCCAGCGCGGAGATTCTTGTTTGGAAGCAGGATCGTAATACTTAGAGTCTGAATCAAATTGAGTTGGGTCGATAAGACCAATCTCTATAACCTCCATAAGGCCAACAATTCCGGGTGGTTTGCAATTGGAGTGATAAAAAAAAGCTTGATCTCCTGCTTTCATCTGGCGCATGAAATTACGAGCTTGGTAATTTCTAATTCCATCCCATAACGTTGTTCTTTCGTTTTTTAAATGTTCTATGCCGTAGACATTGGGCTCGCTTTTCATTAGCCAATATGAAGCTTTGGTCATGTCGGGAAATCAGGGGAATGAGTATTTGTAATGGCACGATTCTTGGATTGCTGGAAGACTGCTTCGAGAGAGCACTATCTTAACGGACATTCTTTCCCTCGCCAGCATTGGTAAGTGTGAAGCTCCGGTGTGGCCGACTAAAGGCTTGTATGCACTTTCTTGGCTTTCTTTTCTAGTAATAAATTCACGATATCCGACGGATAGAGAGTTGATGCCTTTGCGACGCTAATCAGTACGCTTTTTGATTGATGCTTTTCGCAGTTTTTTGTAGCTTGATTTATTATATGCCCAGTTGCCATGTTGCTTGGTTTCGTGTCTTGAAAGTCTTTGCAGGATTATTTGGCTTTTGGGAGCTTTCTAATCTTTAAAAATAGCTCAGTAGAAAGATTCATGGCTGTATTGTGGAAACGTTTCGAAAATCTTTGGTTGAAAATCAACTTTAGTTGATAAAAGATTTATATCTAATGGGCTTTGGGCTGGTTGTTTTGCTTCCTTTTCTCTAATGCATTTACTTTAGGGGGATGGATTCAATTGGGCGCAAAAAGTTTGGATGGGTTCAAATCTCCGACCGTTCGTATTAGGCTTTAGGCCTAAATTTTCCAGTGCCTCTACAGCATCAATTTTATCGGCTTCGTAAAGAGCGCAGATTTCTCTGTCTCGTGCATCCTTATTGGATTCGCAACACATCAGTAAAGGAAGGAGAATGAAAAAGAGTAATTGTTTCGATGTTTTCATTGAAGTGTTAAAGAGTCTTTAAGGTCGCTCATGATTTTGCTAGAAAGCTTATCATTGAAGCTCCTGCAAAGTGATAAAGAGTAACCTTGAGCTTTTTCTCTTCCGCTCTGGGGTGAATTGGAGGTCGTAGATTGTTGCATCTGATTAGAATATAATTTGATTGCTGATTCTTCTATCTCCCGACTTGACTGCAGATTGGGAGAGATTAAAATTTAGATTAATATTTCAAGAAGGATGGCCTAATAATTTTGTTTTAATTCTCGCAAAATATGCTTTTTGAAATATTTTATAACTTCGCAAATGAAACCATCTGTTATTGCTATTAATTTGCCTAGGTTATGATTGGGAGAGCTGGTTGATCATATCTCTGAAATGATTGCCACGGGCCTCGAAGTCTTTGTATTGATCGAAGCTAGCGCAAGCTGGTGACAATAGTAATGACGCTGCATTGTTATTTTGTCCAAGCTCGATTGCTGCGGTCAAGGCATCTTCCATATTGGGGTGGGATGCCACAGCCCCTGTGAATCCGGAGTCACGAATCAGGCTCAACAAGATATCTCGATCGTTTCCAAATAAGGCAATGGAGCAAACGCAAACCTTTAAGAGCTCAAGCCAATTGCTGGCGTCTCCTTGTTTAGAAAGTCCACCTGCTAGCAGAACTACAGGACCTGGAACGGCTTGAAGTGCAACAGCAGCAGCGTCGTAATTTGTCGCCTTGCTGTCATTGAAGATGCTCATTCCATGGAGCGTTCCCAGGTTTTCTAGGCGATGAGGTACTCCAGGAAAGCTGCGAAATCCATGTTCGACAGCACCCGGACTTACACCAATTTGCAATGCAGCTGCAGTCACCAACATCATATTTTGACGATTATGTTCTCCTGGCATGGCGAGCACGTTGGCTTTGAAAAGTGGACCATCTTTCCTACACACAAGCCCTTCTTGATTAATCCAAAGTGCAAGATCTGATGATTGATCGGTTGTAAGAGCTGCACTCACCCATTGCGCTTCTGGCCAATGTGCACGTCTACTTTGAAGATCAGCATCGTCAGCATTGAGAACGGCGTGCTTAGAGCGTTGAAGAAGTCCCTGCTTAATTGCTCTGTAAGCCTTGATTGATCCATGTCGTTCTAAATGGTCGGGGGTCAGAGTTGTCCAAATACCGATTTGTGGTGCAACCTCATTCGCTGCTTCGATTTGGTAACTACTCATCTCCATCACAATCCAATCAGGTTTGGGTTGTGATGGATCCATGCATCGCAGCGCCAACTCTGCAGCCGAATGACCAACATTTCCTGCCATAGGAGCTTCAAGTCCAGCTTGATTGAGAACGTGGTGCAGTAGGTGCGTCACGGTGGTTTTCCCGTTTGTTCCGGTGATTCCAATCCAAGGACAATCACGTAGCGCTTCCCAGGCAACGGCCATTTCCCCTCTCACGGTGACACCTTGATGCCGCAATTTCATCAGTGTGGGATGGTCCCAAGGAATTCCTGGGCTGATGACGACTTGCTCAATTTGATCAATCCAGGGTTTGAAACTGGATAGTTCAAGAGGACATCCAAGTGCGACCTCAATTCCTTGATCTCTGAGAGATTGCGCCTTAGTTTGTTGTAAAGAGCCTGCATCCTGCTCAAGTACAACTACTTGATGTCCCTGAGTATGAAGAAGGCGCGCAGCGCCAATCCCAGAGCGACCTAGCCCCACGATAAGGCTGCATGCCATTGGCCAACTCCTATCCCTAAGGGGAAGTGGGCGATACTGGAATCGAACCAGTGACCCCTACCGTGTCAAGGTAGTGCTCTACCTCTGAGCTAATCGCCCCAGCTCTCAAGTGCGTTTTTGAGATGAGTGGTTGTTGCTTTGCATCAACCAGATTATGAAGTTAGCAGCTGGAGTGCCTCTTGAATTCAGTCCCTTCATTGGCGGAGGATGTCCACGCGCCACCGCTCACGTTTGGTGAGCTCAATGTTCATGACTTCGATGCTTCCTCTTTCCTGAAGCTGCAAGCGATCTCCAACTTTTAAATCTCGACTTGCCTGTCGAACAAGCTCCCAATTCAGCCGTAAGCGTCCTTCCTTGATTTGTTTCACCACCTTTGATCTTGATATTCCGAATCCTGCTGAAGCGATTGCATCAAGGCGGCAAGAGGCTTCAACGCTGGTGAACCTGCGAGCTGCTCTCTGAATAGGCCATTGCAGAGCATCCAGGTCCATGGTTTCGCAGACGATGACTACTTCACGAACATTTCCCCTTTTTCCCTGAAGCTGAGCTGCTGCTTCTGGCGTGCAAATGGCCTGAGCCCCTCTGTCCCCACGAATCCATAAATCGCCGAGGCTCTCGCCGAGGACCCCGATTTGTTCCAAAGCTTGACGCATTTCATCAGGAGACGTCGGGTCAAAAAGGAAGTTTCCCTCCACGTTGAGACCAGCCAAGGGGCAAGTGGGTTCAGGTTCGGTGGATTCTGCGTGCTGTATCAGCAACCTTTTCCTTTCTGCTCCTGGATAGCCGCCATGACGGCTGATCTGCAGTTCCGCCAATGTTTCGAGGTGGCTGACGTCCTCCAGTGTTAAGGCTGTCAGGAAAGGGCTCCATTGCGGTTGCCAGGTCCGCAGGACGTCTTCCGCGATATCAATTAATGCGGTCATGATTTTGAGAGACCTGCATGACCGAAGCAGATCGTCGCGGGGGAGGCTCATAATTCGCTGAGGCGAACGACCTGCTGGGGTCGAGCCTTTTGAACGGTTTGCCAAGGCAACTCCATCCCTGGCCTGGTTTCCAGAAGGAGGAGCCAGCAGCCCTCCAAGTGACGATTCCGAAGAATTCTGACTCCGTCTTCATTCTCAGACGGCACGCTGGCAGCGGCTGCGTAGCTACCCATCAGACCTGACCCCATGCCCAGAAGGCCTCCAATGAAAGCTGCACCCCATGGTCCAAAGCTTGCAAATGTCTCGAGAGTGGTGATTTGGGTGAATGTGCTGCCTGCGAAGAATCCGAATGGCATTAACCAGCGCGCCATTGACTTTTGACGACGACGGCGAGCTAGGCCAGGGTTGAGAAGTTCGACATCGTCCAACGCTTCTGCGGGGAGATCAAGCTCCAAGGAGGTTTCGTCCTTCTGGGGAATGAATCTTTGTTCGCTCGCCGGGGCCACTAAGGCCACGCGAAGCAATGGAGTGCCCGCTTCTTGGAGCGCTAAGCGAAGACGGTCGGCAGCAGTGCGCTCATTCAGAACTAGAACGCATACGGGCATGAAAAAGGAGCGGTCGAGTCTTCATTCTCTCTTGGAACTGTTTGGGCTGGCAGACAGTTAAAAGAGAATCTTCAGACAGATCCCTAAAGTCAGAAGTGGCTCTCTTCCGCCACTGGATGACAAAAGTTCTTGTATCAGACCCCATTGATCAGGCGGGGCTCGACATCCTTGGCCAAGTTGCGAAGGTCGATCAGCGCATCGGGCTGACACCGGAAGAGCTGAAATCAACCATCGGCGACTACGACGCCTTGATGATTCGCTCGGGGACCCAGGTCACAGCGGATGTCATTGAGGCTGCTGGTCGTTTACGAATTATCGGCCGTGCGGGTGTGGGTGTCGACAACGTTGACGTGCCTGCCGCCACGCAACGTGGCGTGTTGGTGGTCAATTCGCCCGAAGGCAACACGATTGCAGCTGCCGAGCATGCACTCGCAATGTTGCTATCGGTTTCTCGTCACGTTCCACAAGCTCATGGTTCGATGCGGTCGGGCGCATGGGATCGCAAAAAATATGTGGGGAATGAGCTCTACAAAAAGATTCTTGGTGTGGTGGGGTTAGGCAAAATCGGGTCACACGTCGCCCGCGTAGCGAAAGCGATGGGGATGGAAGTAATCGCGTTTGATCCGTTTATTTCTGCAGAACGTGCTCAGCAAATGCAGGTTCGGCTTACCACCCTCGAAGCATTGTTTCAGCAGGCTGACTACATCACTCTGCACATTCCTCGAACCCCAGATACAGAAAATCTCGTGAATGCAGAGCTGTTGCGCACGATGAAAAGTACGGCACGGATTGTGAATTGTGCTCGCGGAGGAATTGTTGATGAATCGGCGATTGCAGAAGCGATTGAGTCAGGTGTGATCGCTGGAGCAGGACTTGATGTGTTTGCCTCTGAGCCTTTGGCTCAGGATTCCCCCCTGCGGGCGGTGGAACGAGGACTTGTACTCACTCCGCATCTTGGTGCCTCCACTGAAGAGGCTCAAGAAAATGTGGCGGTTGACGTAGCAGAACAAATTCGTGATGTCTTGCTGGGCCTGCCAGCCCGTAGTGCTGTGAATATTCCTGGGCTTAGTGCTGAGATCATGGAGCGACTGAAGCCCCACCTTCAGCTGGCGGAAACTCTTGGTTTGTTAGTGAGCCAACTCAGTGGTGGACAAGTTCAGGAGTTGGAGGTTCGCCTGCAAGGTGAATTCGCCAGCCACCCCTCACAACCTCTCGTTGTGGCCGCTCTCAAGGGGCTGCTGAGTAGTGCGCTTGGGGATCGAATCAACTACGTCAATGCATCATTGGAGGCCAAGGGCCGTGGCATTCATGTCTTGGAGGTCAAGGACGATGCCAGCCGAGATTTTGCTGGAGGGTCGCTGCAACTCACCACTCGCGGTGGTCTAGGAGGACATAGCGTCACTGGTGCAGTCTTCGCAGATGGTGATTTGCGCGTGACCAGCATTGATGAATTTCCAGTGAATGTTCCGCCCAGTCGTCACATGCTCTTCACCAGGCATAGAGACATGCCAGGCATCATTGGCCATCTCGGCTCTCTTCTCGGAGAGCACAACGTCAACATCGCTTCAATGCAGGTTGGGCGTCGCATCGTGCGTGGTGATGCGGTGATGGTTCTCAGCATTGATGACCCGATTCCACCTGCTTTGTTGGCCACTATTCACAGTATTAACGGCATTCAGGAAGCTCACCCCGTCACCTTGTGATGTGGTGGCGACTATCCCTTCCACTGCATCCTGTTCTTGAGGAATCACTCCTTTGGAAATTGGAGTCTCTTGGGCTACATCGGTTGGCTGTGCAACATGCCCCAGAGTCTCCTGATCAGCGGATGTTGCTGGCCTGGCTACCGGCCTCCGAGTGGCCCAAAGACCAGCGTGATCAATTACTGAATAGCCTTCGCCCAATGGCTGAAACGTTTGGGCTTGAGTTGGCACAGCCCATCTGGGAGGAGTTAGCAGAAGAGGATTGGAGCCTTAGTTGGAAAAAGCACTGGCAGCCCGATCCCGTTGGTGAGCGCTTGTTGATCCTTCCAGCCTGGCTTGATGTTCCCAAAGAACACCAACATCGCCTCGTCTTAAAGATGGACCCTGGCAGCGCTTTTGGAACAGGCAGTCATCCCACTACAAGATTGTGTCTTGAGGCTCTTGAGGCGATGTCACTACGCGATCAGACAGTGGCTGATCTTGGTTGCGGCAGTGGAATCCTGGGATTGGCTGCAGTGGCCTTAGGTGCTCGTGAGGTGCTTGCTGCTGACACCGACTCCCTTGCGGTTCGAGCTACGACAGACAACGCCTTACTCAATGGTCTTGAGGCAGAGCAACTCCGTGTCAGCTATGGATCTATCGACAAGATTGAGAGCATGTTGGATGGAGAGGCAGTGGATTTGCTCCTGTGCAATATCCTTGCTCCGGTGATTGAAGCTTTGGCACCACAGTTCGCTTCTGTGTTGAAGTCAACAGGCCGCGGACTCCTCAGTGGACTCCTCGTGGATCAGGCGCATCGGCTCATTCAGGTATTGGCTGAATACGGTTGGCGTGCAAGGCCAATTGCGGAACAGGGCCGGTGGGGACTCTTAGAAATCAAGAGCCTTCCGCGATAAGCCCCTCTTATGTATGCCCCGTCTTTGATTGGGCTTGGGAGGAATACTCTGATCAATCACGTATCAAGGCGTCTGTCCGATGTAGAAGTATTCGGTCCTGCAGATCCAGATCAACTCGATCTCTGCGCATTACATCCATCCATGGCTTCTTATAAGGTCACTCTGGTCAGCGAGAGCGAAGGCCTCAACCAGACCATCGAAGTTCCTGACGATCAGTACATCCTTGATGCTGCTGAAGAGCAGGGTATTGATTTGCCTTACTCCTGTCGTGCAGGCGCCTGCTCCACCTGTGCAGGCAAAATCACTTCCGGCACCGTTGATCAGTCTGACCAGAGTTTCTTAGACGACGATCAGATCGAGGCTGGTTTCGTCCTGACCTGTGTGGCCTACCCCACCTCAGATTGCACAATCAAAACTCATGCTGAAGAAGAGCTGTATTGAGCCCTTCAGCTTCAGCTGAATTCGCTTCCTTTGAGCTTTTTTTCGTGCCATCCCTAGGGATGGCTTTTTAATGTGAGGGCGGAAGTAAGTCTTCGATCATCCCTTTGACACCTCTTCCTGCTCTCCGTTCTGATGTACAAGCACTGCTGGAGCATGGCACGGTGCATGCCAGTCCAGGAGGTCAGTACAGCTATCGGGTGATTGGTCCCTGTTGCCGTTTGTTCGATCGTGAAGAGCTGCCCTGGCCTTGTTGCCGTTTGGCTTGGCGTAGCAAGGAGCCGAGCTGGCGTCGCGTTGGTCGAAGGTTTGTGCCAGACCTCGCGTCCCGGCGCTGCCCCTCCTACTCGGTTGAGCTGCTCCAGCCTGGTTCAAGGCCCACACCCACGCTCTTGACGCTGTTCTCGACGCGCCTGACCCCAGAGCTGCAAGAGTGGTGGTACAGCCGACTTCCTAGATCCATGGTTGTGACGAATGACGCTCCCCCTAAACAGGCCTCTGATGATGAGAAGCCATAGAAAGCCCTTCTTTCTTTACAAGGACTTTTTATCATTTATTTAATGTAGTCAGATCAATAGGATTTACCTGATCAATCGCAATTGACAATGTAATGGATTTTTAGTAATTCTTTGAATGCGCTGATGCAATAAGCCTTGAGAGCTAAATGTTATTCAGTTTTGCCATCGGTTGATAGCAGGTGGCAGAATCGCTCAAGTCCTGATAGGCCTTGAGAGGCAGGATTAAAATGCTTTTGGGTTGAAACGAAAAGTCTAGATTTCTGAAAGAGGGTTTACACCATTGAGAGTCATTATTTGTTGGCAATAAGCTCTTCAGTGATGGTTAGATTAAGATCTGAATGCTGAGTTCTAAGATTGATTAATTCTTTGTATTCCTCAGATTCATAAGCAGTGATAGCGGCCTCTTTCGAGTCGAATTCAACAATGATATTTACTGGTCCTGGAGCCCCTTCACGTACATCGCACTGAAGATCGCGTACGACCAAGCGAGCACCAACGGTTGGAAGCCAAGAAGTGAATTTACTGATGTATGGCACCATTCCCAGAGGAGTATGAATGGTGCCGCTAAATACCCAGTAGCCTTTCGCCATGAATTTAGAGCTATGAATTGAATGGCTTGTAATAATTTTACCAGCTCACTGCATCTACATTTTACTTCGCGACCACTGAAGATTTTCTTTAACTGTGCAAGGGATTAGACTTTTTAGTCTTCTATAAAACTCGTTGGGGTTTTGCCTGAAAATACTTTTTAAGTTTTATCGTTGACAGAATGAGGAATCTAGGGAACTTCTCAGCTGATAGAATTCCTTGGGGTTTATATTGATTCCCTCTCATTCCTGATGAATGCTTATCCAAAAGTCATTGTTTCTTAGAGTTTGAAATGTCCTGGCTATTTGAGCCAGGAATTGTTTTGTTAATGACCGCTCATGAGGACAAAGCGCTGAATGCAACCGTTAGAACGATCCGACTAACTTCTATAAGGCCAGCAATTGTTATTACAGTGGCTGACTTCCTCATCCACGCTGGAGGAGTCTCACTTTTCAGAATTAAATTCATTCCTCTGAAACTTAGTTTTGCTGCGTGCGGGAAGACAATGCTGTCTGCTTGACCTGTTTTCAAGCTTTGACTCAACTTCGAGTACATTCCGATGGCTTTGTCGCTATAAGCGTAACCAAGGGAAATAGCGGCAGTTCGGTTAAAAGCTGATTGAGCTGAGCCTGCTTGCGAGAGCCAAGATCTCATATAGGGAACTGTATGTCGTCCAAATATTTCAGAATATTCAGCTGAGTCAAGCATAGAGTCAATAACAGCATTGTGCCCTTTTGATGCTTGGATTTCAATGTATTTTGCTATTTCGCATTGATCATGAGGAGTGCGACCTAAAATATGTTTGAAGTCTAATTCAATGGTTCTTTCTGGTGAGCATTGATCGTAGAAATTTTTCTTGTAGAAATCAGATTTTGCGAGGCCCCTTACAAATTCTTGAACCTCAATGCGCCCATCTCGTAGCTGAGCTTCAAGAGAAGCAGATCGCTCATTCTCCATCACATGTGCATTGCCATAGACATGTTTATAAGCAGCACTGAGAGCATTTTCTAAGGCCTCTTCTGAAAGATCTTGATATTCATCGAAAGTGACTTTGGTTCCGCACTCATGGTGAAGGCGAGGACCACCCGCTATCTTCATTCCTTCGCAATGTCTCCGCTTGAATTCGCTATTACTTAGTGCTGCTGTTGATGGCAAGGATGTGTAACGAGCCGCTTTAAATGCGGTCTTGGAATTGGCTTCACGTTCTCCGCCAAACCTTCTAATTAATGAAACGGAGGACAGCATTGTTTAAGGGCTCCAAGTTTATTTGGATTAAATGTATCTTGAGATGTTGAAGTTTATGGCGAATTAATTTAAATTTTTTTGTTTCGCAAAGTGTCATCATTATAGTTTAAATAAATTCATTTATGTTTGCTGTTGCTCTGTTTACTTTTTCCGAATGAGATAGAGATGGGATGGTTTGGTCTTGAGAATTTTCATAAAATTCTTCATAAAAAAGGTCTCAGGATTTCCTGAGACCTTCTGGCTCAACCTTTGAGTGCTGACTTTCTAATCAGAAGATTAGAAATAGATCTTGCCACCACCCCATTCGACCCCTAGGACCTTGGGCGCCACAAGAATGTATCCAGACATGAGACGAAGGTCTTCATCGGTGAGATCGCGCATGGCGGGATATAGATCGCGACTGCGCATGCTGGGATGTAGGTCGGCGATGCTGTATTCCCCGTCATAAGACGTGGGGTCTTGGAGGTAATCCACAAGCGATGCAACGTTGTCTCGAGCAGGAGTTGCAAGAGCAAGCGTTTCAGTATCAAGGCCCACGTTCTGGTTGGTTTTAGTGATGCCGCCGGCGTGGCACGTGCCGCAACTGACGTTAAACACCTTGCGACCAGTCTTGATCTCCTGCTCGCTGAAGGTGAGCAGGGCTCCATCGCCGTCAGCTGGCACCGTGAGAATCTCGGCATCCCACTGGGCGGCCTGAACGGGGGAAATGATCAACAGTCCAAGCAGCACTGGCAGTGCGATTAGCAGTCGATTCAAGGATCGATGCATTGTGGAAAAAAAAGAGGCCATGAAAGATGTCAGAGACTGACGTAGACAGCGCACCAAGTCCTTGTATCACGGGGTGGGATGCGGATGAGGCCCTATTGGGTCGACTGATCACGAACTGTTGCAGCACGCGCCTCACTCTCATGGGGCATTGACGACCAAATTAAGGAAATCCTTGGCCAAGATTGTGTTTGGGAAAATGGCACGAGCCTCGGCAAGTAAATCGTCTGCGGTTACTGCGTTCCCAGGGGCATAGCGAGGGCTGAGGTGGGTCAGAGCGAGTTGTTTAACGCCGGCCTCAGCAGCCGTTTGAGCGGCCATCGTGCTCGTGGAATGTTGCCTTTTGAAGGCCATGTCAGCTTCGGCGTGGGAAAAGGTCGATTCATGGATCAGCAGATCGGCTCCTTGCGCTAATTGCACCGCTGCTTCGCAAAAAACGGTGTCGGTGCAATACACGACGCTCACGCCGGGTTGCACTGGTCCACACAACGAGCGGCCATCAATGGTTCGGCCGTCTTCCAGGGTGACCAATTCTCCGCGTTTCAATGCGGCATAAACAGGCCCCGGGGGGATCTGGAGTTGTCTGGCTTTGACAATGTCAAAGCGGCCAGCTCTTGGCTTTTGTTCGACCCGATAGGCGTAGGCCGGAACGCGATGGTTGAGAGGGGCTGCTGTCACGGTCAGATCCTCGTCTTCAAACACAACAGTTCGCTGTTCGGCTGCTTCACGCACCCGATGGATGGCGAGGGGGTAACCGATGCGGGTCGAGCTCGTGCGCAGAACCCCTTGGAGGTAGGAATCCAGGGGGTCAGGGCCGTACAAGTCCACCCCATTGCTAGTTCCGCCCAGTCCCAGGCTTGCCAACATGCCCGGGAGTCCGAAGACATGATCGCCGTGCATATGGGTGATGAACACCCTTCTCAGTTGGGAGAGACGTAAATCGCTACGTAAAAACTGATGCTGGGTTCCTTCCCCGCAATCGAACAACCACAGTTCTGATCGCTGCGGCAAACGGAGTGCCACAGCAGAAACATTGCGGCCTCGAGTCGGCACGCCCGAACTGGTTCCAAGAAAGGTGACCTGCACGTCTCAACGCGCTAAGTCAGCAAATCTGCCACGGGACCTAGCCGCTCCCGATTCATCAAGTCACACTGAGCCTCCTGGTTTCGGCTCGCAGTGCTCACTCGTACGTCAGCGTCTTGTCCTGTGCTGACTGTTGCCTTGAGGATGTCGTTGGCTGTGGGTGCTGTCAGCTTTGAGCATCGTGCTGTACACGCACTACAGGAGCCCTCTATGAGAGTGTTGCTCTCGCAAGCGTCAGTGGTTCGTCTTCGGGCTGACGGAGATCAGACATTTCTTGTGCGCGGTCTTGGTCGCGGTGATCAACGCATGCGCTCCATGGAAGTGAGCCTGCGAGATGGGCATTTGATGGTTAGCGGTCAAATGAGCAATGGCTCTTCACACCGCATCTCAGCGCGCTCCGCCATCGAGCTACAGAGTGACAACCCCCGTGGCATCTGGCTTGGCCCTCGCCGCTATCGCGGCAGGTTGCAGCTTCTAGTTCGTGGTGGCCAGGTGCAGGTTGTGAATCACCTTGGAATCGAAACTTATTTAGCCAGTGTTGTGGGGAGTGAAATGCCTCACAAATGGCCCTTGCCGGCATTGCAAGCCCAGGCTGTAGCTGCTCGTACGTACGCCCTGCGCCAACGGGGTAAGTCTGGAGACTTCGATGTGAAAGCCACCGTGGCTAGTCAGGTGTATCGCGGAGTTGAATCCGAAACTCCCAATACCCTCAAAGCCGTGGAAAGCACTCGCTCTTTAGTGCTTGTGCATGGTGGCCGGCTTATTAACGCAGTTTTTCATAGCAGCTCCGGAGGGGCGACAGAGCCCAGTGGAGAGGTTTGGCGCAATCAACTTCCTTACTTAATCAGTGTTGCGGATCACGATCAGCACAGTCCTGTTCACCGTTGGAACAAACGGTTCGATGATGATGAGCTGCGCGATCTTTTTCGAGAAACCGGAGGGGTAAAGCGCTTGCAAGTGCTCAAAACCAGTTCAACCGGTCGTGTAAGAACAGCTCGTGTGTTGGGCCCTCGTGGTTCTTTGTTGCTGACCGGAAGAGAGCTTCGTCAGCGTCTTGGACTCAAAAGCACGATGGTTCGATTTGAACTGGTCAATCGCTCTACGAATTCATCCGGTGACCAATCCGTTGATCGTTTCACTCAAGTTGCTCCTCCTCTGATCGGTCTTTGGCAAGACTCCGCTAGCGGTCCTTTGCAAAAGAACATCGCCTTTGATCTACCGATGTCCCCTTCACCTCCACCCCCTCCACCATTGCCCCGTGTCAACCAGTCAAATGCTGGCGTAAGGGTGGGTGAGTTG